>JAEEGF010488589.1_pt1 | contig 70057 bp, 57 predicted proteins | sample 9134171 | NCBI WGS metagenome assembly JAEEGF01 (sample SAMN16246542, study PRJNA631951) | gut metagenome | biome: gut microbiome; feature: rumen; material: AP-attached | host: Bos | place: Iran: Karaj | collected 2018-10 | reverse complement strand
CTTTAAGCGGGGGTATAAAGCTTACTAGTGTCAGAAGGGGTTAAAGCCCCTTCTGACAGGTGGCACAAAGTGCCACTGCGTTCATGAGGAAGTAGCGAAGCGGATTCCGAATGTCCGCTTTACAAAATGTGACTAACCAGCAAGGCAAAGCCCCCAGTCAATCACACCTATGATAAGCTATAAAAAAGATTTCTGTCAATTGCAAAGATTGATTTGCTTAAAAGTTCACTATCATATATAATCTTTAGTGCGTAAAAAGATAACTAACATTTTGGCAGAGGCCAATTTGTTTTAATAAATCGTTAGAAGAAAGAAGGATACTATGTTTATAGCCAATAATTGGAAAGAATACGACGTTATTGACACATCAAAGGGTGAGAAGCTTGAAAGCTGGGGCGGATATTTGCTCGTGCGTCCGGACCCACAGGTAATCTGGGACACTCCAAAGAAGGAATACGGCTGGAAGCACATGAACGGACACTACCACAGAAGCTCTAAGGGCGGCGGAGAATGGGAGTTCTTCGACCTACCACAGCAGTGGCAGATTAACTACGAATTGCCAATAGGAAAGAAGCTTACATTTAACTTAAAGCCTTTCTCCTTCAAGCACACAGGCCTATTCCCAGAGCAGGCTGCCAACTGGGACTGGTTCTCAACACTCATATATAATAAGAAGAAAGCCGAACCAGACAAGGAAATCAAGGTCCTTAACCTCTTCGCCTACACAGGTGGTGCTACTCTTGCCGCTGCCGCTGCCGGCGCTAAGGTAACTCACGTAGATGCCTCTAAGGGTATGGTTAATTGGGCTAAGGAAAATGCTGCAAGTTCGGGACTATCTGATGCCCCTATTAGATGGCTCGTAGACGACTGTGTTAAATTTGTAGAACGTGAAATCAGACGTGGAAACACATACGATGCAATTATCATGGACCCACCATCATATGGTCGTGGACCTAAGGGCGAAATTTGGAAGATTGAAGAATCCATCCACAATCTCGTTAAGATTTGTATGCAGATTCTAAGTGACGACCCACTATTCTTCCTTATTAATTCATACACAACAGGTCTTCAGCCAGCTGTTTTAACTTACATGTTAAAGACTGAATTAAAGGAAACACTTGATAAGAATCCTAATGCCTTTGTAGACTCACAGGAAGTAGGCCTTCCAGTAAGCTCAAACGGACTCGTGCTTCCTTGCGGCGCTAGTGGACGTTTTGAAAATGCTTAATCGTCGGTAATTTAAATACAAATATTAATTTTAGAATTAAATGAACTTAAAAATCCCTATCACAAAATTACTGTGATAGGGATTTTCCTCTATATTTATCTTCTTTATTTTACTTCTATATTTATATCATAACTTTATCTAACTGTATTTTCTAGCTTACCCTCTACTTAAGCTCATTAGTCAGCTTCCTTGGAATCTTCTTTTCTGCAAAGTAGCAGGCAAAGCCTGTAAACAAGCCGGTAATGATACCGCTAATTATAAGGAAAGGAATGTAGGCGAAGATGCCAGACATTTTCAAAACAAAAAATGCTGCAAGAATCTGACCTACGTTGTGGGCAATGGCACCAAAGACGCTAGTTATAAATAAAAACTCGCCTCTTAGAATAAAGTTTATAATTGCCATTACAATTAGGCACAAAAAGCCACCGGCAATGGAGTATGTAAAGGATACTATTTGTCCTGCAAATATTGAGGCAAGTATTACTCTCATTATAAGGACGATAGCCGCCTCCTTTGCTCCATGTCGTTTTATTACAAAAAGTGTCACTATATTAGATAGGCCAAGTTTCACTCCGGGAATTGGCACAACTGTTGGTATTGCTGATTCTATTACAAAAATTGTTAGGGCTATAGTTGTATATAGGGCTAACAATGTGATTTTTCTAACTGACATAAAAACTCCTTACTGGGCAACCCCATCGTATTCAAGATTACTATCCTCTTTAGAATTCTTAACCTCAATTACGAGTTCATTTGGTAGGCAAGTTATGGGAACTAGGCCATTTCTTATAAAGCCTGTGTTCATGCAGACGTGATCTGGACAAGATGCCTCTATGATTCCGATGCTGCCATCTGTTGTTACCTTTACAATATTATAACCCCCGTCCTCTGAGTCGATTCTAAATTCGTAGTCTTCCTTCACGTTGGTTAGGTCTACCACTTTAATAAGTTCGTTGTTTTGGTAAATGTAGGCATAGCTGCCATCTGTCGCTTCCCTGTTCATTATATAAAGGCTAAGCCCCGCCCCAAGTCCAATTACAAGGATTAGAAGAGATAATATAATTGCGATTTTCTTAGAGCTAGCTTTAGATTTATCTTTAGAGCTGTCTGCTTTCTTCATGTCCTTTTTATTCAAATCCATATTATCTCCTTTCTAAATTTGGGCAGGTGCAAACTGCGGCGCCAGTTGCTAGGGCGGCGCTTTTTACAAGAGCGGCGCCGGTCACATGGGCGGCGCACAGATGATGCTAACCACAGTTTACGTCAAGGCACGCCGATAGAGCCGGCGGCGCCAGACCACGCATCACAGGCGCCGGCCTTACTCTGCCTTTGTAAAATTATAGTCCCCGATTCCATCACTAGTATAATAATTTCCATCATTATCAATTAGCACACACTCCACGCCATCAAGGGAGTTTATCAAAGCAAGTGCATCCTCTACCCCAAGGCAGTAACATGCAGTTGAAAGGGCGTCACACTCAATTGAGGAAGCCCCAATAATAGATGAGCTAATGATACCCTTATCTGCAGGGTAGCCGCTTGCGGCATCTAAGATGTGGTGGTAGCGCACTCCATTTTCCTCAAAATATCTCTCGTAATTACCAGAAGTGACCACGCAAAGGTCAGAGACACTAACCCCGCCGTAAACGCTAGTGGAATCAAGAGGGTCTGTAATGCCCACCTTCCAATTGCTGCCATCAGGCTTTGAACCAATAGTCATGATGTTGCCACCAAAATCTAGCAAGCCCACCACGCTTGAATCCTTAGCTAATATCAGCTCCTTTATTAGATCTGCTGCGTAGCCCTTAGCAATAGCCCCAAGGTCTAGCTGCACATTTTCAGAGGAAACCATTAAAGTATTAGTCTCCTTATCAAGGCTTAAGTATTCACAGCCAGTGCCAACAAGCGCTGTTGCTATCTCATCATCAGTTGGTAGTTTCTCGTGATCTGTACCAATGCCCCAAAGATTAATTAAATTTCCAATAGTAATATCAAGAGCCCCATTAGACTCTTCATTTACTTTAATGGCGTAGTCAATAACCTCTGTTAGCTCCTTAGAAATCACAAAGCTTGTCTGGCCTTTTGCAATCCCCTGATTTATACTGTAAAGCTCGCTAGTTTCAAGCTGGGCGCTAAAGATGGACTCTAATCTATCCACCTCGTCATAGGCCTCATTTATAATTTCTGTCAAAGCCGCCTTGTCACTGCCATATAAACTTATGGACATGATTGTGTCAAAATGTAACTCTGATAGGCAAGCCGACTCTGTTCCGGTACTACTACTAGTTTTCGTATTAGCACAAGCTGTTAAATTTATCGCAAACACCAAAAGCACTAGCAGTAAACTGCCTAGCCTCTTATAATTTCTTTTTAGTATTTCCGATAAAGTAAACATTTTAAATCACCTGGCTACAAAACGTAGTCCTATCCCTTTCTTTTTAATCTATTGCTTTTCACATTAAATATGAAAGTCACATCGTTTACATAAGATAATGCCAGTAAGTTACCCTACTGGCATTAAATTTTAGTATAAATATTATATTTGTGTCAACTGCTAAACCCTCTAACGTGAACTTATACCTTATTAATTCTTTGCCTTGGCTACTGCTGCATCATATGCTTTCTGGATAGCCGCTGATGAATATGTTGCACCTGAAACTGCGCTATAACCGCTGGCTGATAAACCGCCTGCAGCCATCTCTGCAAAATCATAATCCAAATCTGATGCTGCACTTATGTTGGCTGTTGCTGAGACAATCTTGTCATTGCTGATTGTGATTGTAACAACGATTGGATATGCATAGTCCTCAACTGTTGCTGATGCGCTATAGCTTCCATCTGCCTTATAGGTTCTTGTAGCTTCTGCCTGGGCGCTTCCTGTGGATGAAGAAGAGCCTTGGCTAGCTGATGAACTTCCTGCACTTGAACTAGCAGCGCTTGATGAGCCTGAACTTCCTGTTGAACTGCCAGAGCTTGATGAGCCTGTACTACCAGCACTAGCGCTAGCTGAACCTGATGTGTTTGTTGAGGCTGAATTACTTGAGCTTGCGTTAGATGAATCTACAGTAGTAGATGCATTTTCACTACTTGCTTCATCGCTTGAAGATGCTACTTCTGATGCATTCTCCTCTGCTACTCCTGTTACATTTTCAGCACTATCAGCTGCCACTTCTTCATCTTCCTCAAGGGCATCAAGCATTGCCTGAAGCTCTGCGGCCTCTTTCTTTCTAGCCTCAATTCTTTCGCTTGCCTCTGCGTACTCACTAAACTGTGGGATTGTAATAAGGCAAAGGAGTGCCACTGCAAGAACTCCTGCAATAGATGTGCCTATCTTATCGAATTTAGCCACTTTAAGGGCATCTGCCTTCTTGTATTTTGCAAGTAAGGCTTTTCTCACACGCATAATTACGTATGTAAAGAATAAAATGCTATAAGCAATAATAGTAACTAAAGCACTCTTATCTGCTGACTTAATCTTAGTTGCCTGCATTGTTACCCCGTGAACGTATGTAAGGAAATAGAAGAGATAAGCTGTTCTTTGTAATTTCTTCCAAGTCTTTGCCTTAAACTTACGTCTAATCACCTTAACGGATGTCACACCAAGGTAGGTCATTTGAACTAGAAGCACTGTTCCGCAAATAATGCTTACAAGTAAACTCTTTGACATTACACTGGCGTTCTTTGCTGCCATTCCAATGTAGGATGGGCCAAAAATTGCAAGATGAGCAAACATTAAGATGCAAGAAAGAATTGATAATTCTCCTCTAATCATCATAAGCTTCTTAATAAGTGGGCTGCCATTTCTTAAGGCGCCTGTAAACATTACGATATAAAAGCCTGCAATTCCTAATGTTCCTGTTGTAAAGATACCAAGAAGGTAAGTCTTTACAAATTCTGGCATAGTTACATTTTTATAAACAATATAAGATATAACCGTTAATATAAAAGCTCCAGCATAGAAGTAAGCTGGGTATTTCTTAATTTGATCTGCAAAGAGCCAAACTAACACACACATTAAAATAAGTCCAACAATGAAAACCATTAAAGTTTTCCTCCACTATATATAAATTTTATGCTCTCTTCTTTCTTCTAAGAATTTCTTCTCCTGTAATAGCAGCTACTGCAAGAATTGCAACTACTACAAATACTGATGTCTTAGCTGAATCGTTTGTATTTGTCTTTTCTGTAGTTGTTTCGCTAGTTCCATTTAATGCAACATCGCCTTCTTCAGCTGCAACCTCTCCATTATTAACTTCATCGTTTGCAACTTCACTTGCTTCACTGTTTTCTTCGCTAGCTTCTGTCTTAACAACTGTACCTGTGATTGTACCGTAACCTGGAACAGTTAATACAACTTCATAGCTACCTGTTTCTGGGAATAATGTCTTAGCTCCACGGCCTGATGTCTTAGCTTCAAGGTTAACGCTGCCATCCACGTTAAAAAGCACGCTTGCGCCATTGCTAATTGTTGTGCCATCTACTGTAAGTGTTGCAGATGAGAGTGCTGCTAAGAAATCGGCAAGAGATACATTTTCATTATTAATTACTAATGCATTATTCTCGATTGTAATATCGCCCTCTGATACATTAGCTGAAACAACTACGCTAACTGTCATATCTTCGTAATTATCGTCTGTAAGTGTTACTGTGTAAGCGCCAGCAGCTACATTTTCTGCAAATGTAATAGCAAAACCTGTATCTGTTGCTGCTACTGTATAATCTGTACCTTCTGTTAATGAATCTACTGATGCAACACTGTAGTTAGAACCTGCTGGTGCTGTCACAGTTAAATCAGAAGTGTTATTATTTGTGTTGTTAGCCTCTGTAGCAATTACACTTGATGAATCATCAAGTAACTCCTTAACCTTTAAAGCACCTACATTGTATGTGTTCTTTGAAAATGTAGCATTACCATTTTCATCTGTTGTCTTAAAGATGTAAGTTACTGAGCTAATTGTCTTACCTGTAAGACCTGTTAAAGAGGCTGTGTAAGGGTTGTTTCCGTGTGGCTCTGTGAAGTCTTCTTCAACTGCCCACGAGAACTCATAAGCCTGGAACCAAAGGTTTGCTGAGTGATATAAAGGATAAGACTGACCGTCTGTTGTTGTTACATAAGCACCTTCGATGTTCTTACCTGAATCAAGAGCTGAACCATCATTTGCATAAATGTAAACGATATAGTTACCCCATACTGAATCAGTTGAAATTGAAGAGCCTTCATCTGCAGCAACATCATTGTTAGTTAAACCAACATAAGCGCTAATTGATGCATCGCTTGAAATTTCCTTATAAACTGATAATTCGCTATCAGAAACTGTAAAACCTCTGTTAAGTAACTCTGCAACAGCTGTATTTGTGCCAGCTACTGCTGCTTCATAAACTGACTTCTCAATTCTTACTGGAACATTGCTGATACCGTAAATAGATGTCTCACCTGTTGACTCGTCTGTAGTGTAAGCTGAGTTAACAAATGACTTATACTTTGATGTTGTAGCACTTGTGATAGTGTCGTATCCATCTGCTGCTACTGCTACGCTATCCCCTAATTCGCTAGAGAAATACTCTCCGTATGTAAGGTAAGCTAAAGTACCATAAACATAATCATCTGCAGCCTTTGCGCTAACTGCAGGAATACTTGCTGCTACTAATACTAAAGCAAGTACTGTAGCTAAAATCTTATTGATTTTCATCTTTTCCTCCCTATTTTTTTAATGTAATGAAAATGTTACGAATCCCTAAAGTTTTTTAGTTTAATCAATCTAAATCATGTTTTACATTACTAAATTGCGTTCAACTAGACTAACTCGAGTTCGTGTAAGATAATAACATAAAATTATTTAGGAGGTCAATAATCCTTATTGATAGTTTTTCTTATTTAGTTAAAATTTTAAATTGTACGCAATCTTTTATATCTGCAAGTCACAAGGCACTTCTCCTTATTGTATTTTCTTGCAAAAAAATAAGTGCAGATGTCAGAGTTAATTACTCTCTAACAACTACACTTTTATGGTACTAAAAAGAGCCGCAATCCTAATTACGACTCTTTCTAAAATTTACCTTTTGTTTCCTAGATTAGCTGCACTTCACACGCTTCCCGCACACTTACTGCTCAGCCTAGTTTGCAAAATCCTCATAGGCCTTTAGCCCATAAGCTGGCTTTGCCTGCTTAACCGCATCAATTACAGCTTTCTCCATAACGAAGGCTGCAAGCATGCCAACTGTATTAACATCCGACTCCACATTTCCTGTTGAAGCCGCATAAATACTGTCTCCATCCATCATGCTATGCACCGGATTAATGCTTCTTGCATAACCATTGTGGGCCATACCAGCAATCTTACAAAGCATCGCCTTAGAAAACTTGGCATTAGTGACAATCAAGCCAATTGTAGTATTAGTGGAAGCCTTTGACTCTGCGAAATCAATCTTACCACTCTCACCTACATTTCCCATAGACGCCTTCTCAGTCCATGATAATATTTCATCAAAAGAACTTGCAAGCCCTGTCCTATCTTTATTCATCAAGCCTGCGATAACCTTGCCATTCTCATAAACGTCACCAACTGCGTTAACCGCCACGATTGCACCTACTTTAAGCTCGCCTAATTCTACTGCAAATGTGCCTAAACCGGACTTCATCATTCTGTCGGGGCCACAACATTTTCCCACAGATGCACCTGTTCCAGCGCCCACGTTACCTCTCTGTGGGCTCTCGTAACTAGCGTTCTCGCAAGCCTTGTAACCCGCATCCTTCCCTGGACGAACATCAGCTCTTCCAACTCCAAGGTCAAATATACAAGCCTCCGGCACCAAAGGTACCTTTGCAACTCCCACATCTAGGCCGATACCTCTCTCTGACAAATATTCAAGCACACCTCCAGCCGCATCAAGGCCGAAAGCGCTACCCCCTGATAATAAAACACCATTAATTTCATTTGCCGCCATTAATGGATTTAAAATCTGCGAATCCCTAGAAGCTGGACCGCCTCCTCTAATGTCCACTCCCGCGGGTGACATTTCATCAAATAAAATCACTGTTGATCCTGTTGCCGCCTCTTCGTCAGTGTAATGACCAACCTTAAAGCCGCCAACCTCCATTAAATCAATCTCTCTCATATAAACTCCTTTTTATGAAAATGTATTCCTATATCAACTTTCTTTATTGCCATCCTAATTTATTAAAGCATTATTTTTATCAAAAAAGAACAGCCAAATGTTATAACAATAATTACTACTGTTATTCTAGCACATTTAGCTGTTCCTTATATTACAAATTCATTTAGTTTTAAGCTGACTCGCCTAAATTCTTATTATCAACTACATCCTTTGCTACGCTTTCCTTATAGCTAGCACTTATGGGTGTATCTGTCTTATTAACTGTATGTGTTAGAGCCTGGCAAACTGCAGAACCAATAATAGTTGAAGCAATAGCCTCTACTATACCGTTTACAGCTACTAAACCAAGCATGAAAAAGAGTAAGCTAAAACCGCCATTACCAGTATAACCGCCAGTTAACGACTCATTGCCTAACCATGTATCCTTAAACATTAACCAGTTACCTGCGATGTAAAGAACCGTATTAGTAATAGGTGTTAAGAAGCAGCAAATTGTGATTGCCACTGCCCTGTTAAGCTTAAGCTTTCTAAATCCAAGATAGATCAAAGCTGGAATTAAACCAACTAAAATTCTGTTACCTACTAATAAAATGAATGTCTTTACTGGACTAACCTGTAACATCTGCTGTCCTAATACGCTTGAAAAACTCTGTGAAAATGATGTTAAACCAAATACTAAACCTAAGAAAGCGCCTGCCTTAGGTCCAAGAATAATTCCACCAACTGCAACAGGAATTACAATTAAAGTAATCTGAATTCCCCATGGTGTCATTAAATAACCTAGTGGTGTAAAAGCCATAATAAGAATGATAGCTGTTAATACACCTAACTCAACTAACTTGCGAACATTTAATTTGTTCTTATTCATATTGCTCCTCCTTACTGTCGTTCTCGCCCTAAGCGGATACAACGTAAACAACCCATGAATGACCATATGCTTTAATTGGCTGCACTTAACTTATGCGCCAAGCCCAAATCTAGTCATTCTTTATATCGGATTTCCTGCATAAGTATATGATAGATTAGAGAAAAAAACAAGAGGCTTGTAGTAAACTACAAGCCCCTTGGCGTCCGAACTATAAATTATATATATTAAATCTAATTATGTCTAAATGATTTAAAATTATTCAATGATTGTTGCAACAGCACCAGAACCAACTGTTCTACCACCCTCACGGATAGCGAAACGAAGACCCTGCTCCATAGCTACGTTATGGATAAGTTCAACTGTCATTTCTACGTTATCACCAGGCATGCACATTTCTGTACCAGCAGCTAATTCACAAACACCAGTAACATCAGTTGTTCTGAAGTAGAACTGTGGTCTGTAGTTGTTGAAGAATGGAGTATGACGTCCACCTTCGTCCTTTGTTAATACGTAAACCTGAGCTGTAAACTTGTGGTGTGGTGTGATTGAACCTGGCTTACAAAGAACCTGACCTCTCTGGATCTCGTCTCTCTGAACACCTCTAAGAAGTGCACCAATGTTATCACCTGGCTGAGCTTCATCAAGAAGCTTTCTGAACATTTCGATACCAGTAACAACAACCTTACGGATGTCTTCATGGATACCAACGATTTCAACTTCTTCGTTAACCTTAAGGATACCTCTTTCTACTCTACCTGTAGCAACTGTACCACGACCTGTGATAGAGAAGATATCTTCGATAGGCATAAGGAATGGCTTATCTGTATCTCTTTCTGGATCTGGAACATACTCATCGATTGTATGCATAAGTTCAAGAATCTTGTCGCCCCATTCTGAGTTAGGATCTTCAAGAGCCTTAAGAGCTGAACCCTGGATAATTGGTGTATCATCGCCTGGGAAGTCATATTCGTTAAGAAGTTCTCTGATTTCCATATCTACTAATTCAAGAAGTTCTGGATCATCAACCATATCACACTTGTTCATGAATACTACGATGTAAGGAACACCAACCTGTCTTGAAAGAAGGATATGTTCTCTTGTCTGAGCCATAACACCATCAGTAGCAGCAACTACTAAGATACCAGCATCCATCTGAGCAGCACCTGTGATCATGTTCTTTACATAATCAGCATGGCCTGGACAGTCAACGTGAGCGTAGTGTCTCTTCTCTGTTTCGTACTCAACGTGAGCAGTAGAGATTGTGATACCTCTTTCTCTTTCTTCTGGAGCCTTATCAATATTTTCAAATGCAACAGCTTCACCTGTACCAAGTCTCTCATGAAGAGTCTTTGTGATAGCAGCTGTTAATGTTGTCTTACCGTGATCAACGTGTCCGATTGTACCAATGTTACAATGTGGTTTTGTTCTTTCAAATTTAGCCTTTGCCATTATTTAAAATCCTCCTTAATAATAACCAACTTTGATTAGTTGCCCGAATTTCGGGATTATCATAGCTGATATATATTATATTTCATTTCTGAAATTTTTTCAACAATAATTTATTGGGATTATTGTCAAATATCTTTATTACAAGATGAAGGCTTGCCTCCATCTTGTAATTTATACACTATATAATAAAACCAAAAGGTTTTTATTAACTAATGTTACAGGAAATTTATATTACTTTGCGTGAGCTGCAATAACCTTATCCTGAATTGACTTTGGAGCCTGCTGATACTTCTCAAAGAACATTGAGTAGTTACCACGACCCTGTGTTGAAGAACGAAGATCTGTTGAATAACCAAACATTTCTGAAAGTGGTACATAAGCCTTTACAAGCTTACCATTACCGATATCTTCCATACCTTCGATCTGTCCACGACGTGAATTTAAATCACCAATTACATCACCCATGTATTCCTCAGGCATTGTAACTTCAACCTTCATAATAGGCTCTAAGATAGCAGGAGCTGCCTTAGCCATAGCTTCCTTGAAAGCCATAGAACCAGCGATGTGGAATGCCATTTCTGAAGAATCGACTTCATGGTAAGAACCATCGTAAACAGTTGCCTTAACACCAAGAACTGGGAATCCAGCAAGGATACCAGCCTGTGCAGCTTCTTCAATACCTTCACCAACAGCTGGAATATATTCCTTAGGAATAGCACCACCAACTACTGCTGACTCGAACTTGAATAATTCATCACCGTTAGCATCCATAGGTTCAAACTTAACCTTACAGTGACCGTACTGACCACGACCACCTGACTGCTTAGCATACTTACTATCAACATCAACTGCCTTAGTAAAGCATTCCTTGTAAGCAACCTGAGGAGCACCTACGTTAGCTTCTACCTTAAATTCACGGAGAAGTCTATCAACGATGATTTCAAGGTGTAATTCACCCATACCAGCGATAATTGTCTGACCTGTTTCCTGATCTGTGTGAGCACGGAATGTAGGATCTTCTTCAGCAAGCTTAGCTAAAGCTTCACCCATCTTACCCTGAGCATCCTTAGTCTTTGGCTCGATAGCAAGCTCAATAACTGGCTCTGGGAATTCCATAGACTCTAAGATAACTGGATGCTGTTCATCACAAATTGTATCACCAGTTGAAGTAACCTTAAGACCTACAGCAGCTGCAATATCACCTGCATAAACCTTATCGATTTCTTCTCTCTTATTAGCATGCATCTGAAGGATACGACCAACTCTTTCCTTCTTATCCTTAGTAGCATTAAGTACATAAGAACCTGAGTTTAATGTACCAGCATATACTCTAAAGAATGCTAACTTACCAACGAATGGATCAGTCATAATCTTGAATGCAAGAGCTGCAAAAGGCTCATCATCTGAAGACTTAACTGTTAATTCGTTACCTTCCATGTCTGTACCCTTAATATCAGGTACATCTGTAGGAGCTGGCATGAATTCGATAACTGCATCAAGAAGCTTCTGAATACCCTTATTCTGGTGAGCTGAACCACAACAAACTGGAATAGCTGTACCTTCAATAGTACCCTTACGAAGAACCTTCTTCATCTCATCGATTCCTAATTCTTCGCCTTCAAGATACTTCTCCATAAGATCATCATCTAATTCAGCAATCTTCTCAACTAATTCAGTATGAGCGATTTCTGCCTCATCCTTCATATCATCAGGGATATCTACGATTGAGATATCTTCACCCTTCTGATCATTGTAAATATAGGCTTTCATTTCGAAAAGGTCAATAATACCCTTAAAGTAGTCTTCCTTACCGATAGGTAACTGAATAACTACAGCATTCTTGCCTAACTTTGTTCCAATTTCCTTAACTGTGTTAGGGAAATTAGCACCAAGAATATCCATCTTATTAACGAATGCCATTCTTGGAACTCCATATGTATCAGCCTGACGCCATACATTTTCTGACTGTGGCTCAACACCACCCTTTGCATCGAATACACCGATAGCACCATCAAGTACTCTTAATGAACGTTCTACTTCTACTGTGAAGTCAACGTGACCTGGAGTATCAATGATGTTAATTCTATGCTCTAAAGCGCCCTTCTTAAGCTTAGCCTGCTCCTGTAATGTCCAGTGGCATGTTGTAGCAGCTGAAGTAATTGTGATACCTCTTTCCTGCTCCTGCTCCATCCAGTCCATTGTAGCAGTACCTTCGTATGTTTCACCGATCTTATAATTAACACCTGTGTAGTATAAGATACGCTCTGTTAGAGTAGTCTTACCGGCATCGATATGAGCCATGATACCAATATTTCTTGTTCTATCAAGTGGATATTGTCTTCCTGCCATTGCTTATATCCCTCCGTTTTAATTAAAATCTGTAATGAGCAAAAGCCTTGTTTGCTTCTGCCATCTTGTGCATATCTTCTTTTCTCTTTACAGATGCACCTGTGTTGTTAGCTGCATCAAGAATCTCGTTAGCGAGTCTTTCTTCCATAGTCTTCTCGCCTCTAGATCTAGAGAAAGTTGTAATCCAACGAAGTGCTAATGCCTGTCTTCTTTCAGGCTTAACTTCGATTGGTACCTGATATGTAGCACCACCGATACGTCTAGCCTTAACTTCGAGAACTGGCATGATGTTGTTCATAGCCTCTTCAAAAACCTCTAAAGCTGGCTTATCGCTCTTAGCTGCTACCTTTTCAAATGCTCCGTATACAATCTTCTGGGCTACGCCTCTCTTACCATCAAGCATAACGTTGTTGATAAGCTTTGTAACCACCTTGTTATTGTAAATAGGATCTGCTAATACATCTCTTTTTACAGTATGTCCTTTACGTGGCACGGTTCTTCCCTCCTTAATAATAATTAATTCATAGGTACTCACAAAAATTCGTGTACGCGCCGTCTATCTTAATCTGCAACCGTGGATTAATCTAACTCCGGCACAATAATAAATTTATGTTCGTTAAATGTCTTACGACTATTCATTGCACATAAGTGCTGTTACTTAATCTACTTATGTAGATTATTAAAATTTACCGATAGCTCGGTTGGTATCAAAAGACTTAATTACTTAGCGTCCTTAGGTCTCTTAGCACCATACTTAGAACGAGCCTGTCTTCTCTTAGCTACACCTGCTGTATCAAGTGTACCTCTGATGATATGATATCTTGTACCTGGTAAATCCTTTACTCTTCCACCTCTGATAAGAACAACTGAGTGTTCCTGAAGGTTATGACCTTCACCTGGGATGTAAGATGTTACTTCGATACCATTAGAAAGACGTACTCTGGCAATCTTTCTAAGAGCTGAGTTAGGCTTCTTAGGTGTTGCTGTCTTAACTGCTGTACACACACCTCTCTTCTGTGGTGCTGAAATGTCTGTAGTCTTCTTCTGAAGTGAGTTATATCCCTTCTGAAGAGCTGGTGCTGTAGACTTCTTAGCAGCTGACTTTCTTCCCTGCTTTACTAACTGGTTAAATGTAGGCATTCGTATTTCACCTCCCGGAATTAGAATAAATTTTGGTTGCATCTTAGTAATTCACTAAGAATGTCGCGCATCAAAATAGGGCATACCTATTTGGCACGCCCTAAAATTATATTATTTTCCACTATATATGTCAAGTGTATATATTTAGTTTAGATAACAATTATTTGTGATTTTTTGTAAATCCCACATTATTTATTGGAAAACATTATAAAATAATTTTTTTCCTCATGATTTCTTTTTATTTTAAATAAAGGTGTTTTAGAAAACTAAAACACCTTTATTATAAATTATATTAATTATTATTACTCTTCAGTTACTGCGATTTCTTCTGTTGCATCAGCATCCTCTGAAACTGCAATCTCCTCAACAGGCTCTTCATAATCAAGACCTGTATCAAGCTGTACATTCTGATATCTCTTCATACCTGTACCAGCTGGGATTAACTTACCAATAATAACATTTTCCTTAAGACCGATAAGTGGATCGACCTTACCATTAATAGCTGCATCAGTAAGAACCTTTGTAGTTTCCTGGAATGAAGCAGCTGAAAGGAATGAATTAGTTGCAAGTGAAGCCTTAGTAATACCTAAGATAATAGGTGTACCTGTAGCAGTTCTCTTACCTTCAGCCTCTAACTGTTCATTAGTTTCTGTAAATTCTATAGTTTCTACTGTAGAACCTGGTAAGAAATCTGAATCACCTGGCTCATCGATAACGATCTTCTTAAGCATCTGACGAACAATAAGTTCGATATGCTTATCGTTGATATCAACACCCTGAATTCTATAAACGCTCTGAACTTCTCTAAGGATATAATCCTGAACAGCTCTAACGCCTAAGATTCTTACGATATCATGTGGGTTTTCAGAACCTTCTGTGATTTCTTCACCCTTCTTAACAACCTGACCTTCTTCAACCTTACGTCTAGTATCCTTTGATAATGGATATGCTTTAGAGTTACCTTCATCATCAGTGATGATAATCTCTTCCTTCTTTTCTGTCTTGTTGATACTTACTGTACCACCAAATTCAGCAAGAACAGCTAACATCTTAGGCTTTCTAGCTTCGAAAAGTTCTTCTACTCTAGGAAGACCCTGTGTAATGTTATCACCAGCAACACCACCAGTATGGAATGTTCTCATAGTAAGCTGTGTACCAGGTTCACCGATTGACTGAGCAGCGATAATACCAACTGCTTCACCAACCTGTACTGTCTGACCTGTTGCAAGGTTTGCACCATAACACTTAGCACAAACACCAATATGTGAACGGCAAGTAAGGATTGTTCTAATCTTAACCTGCTTAACGCCTGTCTTACAAATAGCTTCAGCTCTCTTTGGTGTTACGAGGTGGTTAGCCTTAACAATGATATCACCAGTTTCTGGATCAACGATATCTTCAGCTAAGTATCTACCTGTAATTCTTTCCTGTAATGGCTCAAGGATATCTTCCTTAGAACCTGAATGTGATGATCTCTCATTAACAAATGAGTAAACATACATACCAGGAATTGCCTTACCTTCAGAACAATCAGTTTCTCTAATAATAAGATCCTGAGATACATCAACAAGACGTCTTGTTAAGTAACCTGAATCGGCTGTTCTTAAGGCTGTATCAGAAAGACCCTTACGAGCACCATGGGCAGAAATGAAATATTCAAGTACATCAAGACCTTCACGGAAGTTAGACTTGATAGGAAGTTCGATAGTGTTACCTGATGTATCGGCCATCAAACCACGCATACCAGCTAACTGCTTAATCTGCTGGTTAGAACCTCTGGCACCTGAATCGGCCATCATGAAGATGTTGTTATACTTATCAAGACCTTCAAGAAGGGCATCCTTTAACTTATCATCAGTTTCCTGCCATACTCTAATTACATTCTTATGTCTTTCTTCATCAGTTGAACGTCCTCGGTTGTAGTTTCTTGTAATCTGTTCAACCTTAGCTTCAGCTTCAGCAATAAGCTGCTTCTTAATAGGTGGCACTGTCATTTCTGAAATAGAAACTGTCATAGCCGCTCTAGTAGAATACTTATAACCCATTGCCTTAATATCATCTAATACCTCTGCTGTTGTTGTTGTACCATGTGTATTAATAACATGCTGTAAGATGTCCTTAAGCTGCTTCTTACCTACATGGAAATCAACTTCAGGAAGAAGGAAATTTTCTTCCTTAGATCTATCAACATAGCCTAAATCCTGAGGAAGGATTTCGTTGAATAATAATCTACCAAGTGTAGTTTCAACGTTACCAGATACTTCGTTTCCGTTAGCATCCTTCTTAGTTACATGAACTAAAATCTTTGAATGGAGTGTAATTACACCATTCTCATAAGCTAAGATAGCTTCGTTAGTACTCTTAAAGAACTTACCTTCACCCTTAGCACCAGGTCTTTCCTGTGTTAAGTAGTAAATACCAAGTACCATATCCTGTGAAGGAACGGCAACTGGACCACCATCTGAAGGCTTAAGTAAGTTGTTAGGTGAGAGTAACATAAATCTACACTCAGCCTGAGCTTCAACAGTTAATGGAAGATGGACAGCCATCTGATCACCATCGAAATCGGCATTGAAGGCTGTACAAACAAGTGGATGTAACTTAATAGCCTTACCTTCTACAAGGATAGGTTCGAATGCCTGAATACCAAGTCTATGAAGTGTAGGAGCACGGTTAAGCATTACTGGATGTTCTTTAATAACGTCCTCTAATACATCCCATACTTCTGTTTCAAGATGTTCTACGCTCTTCTTAGCTTTCTTAATATTGTCAGCAAGACCACGTCTTACTAATTCTCTCATAACGAATGGCTTGAATAATTCGATAGCCATTTCCTTTGGAAGACCACACTGATAAATCTTAAGTTCTGGTCCAACAACGATAACTGAACGTCCAGAGTAATCGACACGCTTACCAAGTAAGTTCTGTCTGAAACGACCCTGCTTACCCTTTAATAAGTCTGATAATGACTTAAGAGCTCTGTTGCCAGGACCTGTAACAGGACGACCATTACGACGACCGTTATCAATAAGTGCATCAACAGCTTCCTGAAGCATTCTCTTTTCGTTACGAACGATAATCTCAGGAGCGCCAAGCTCTAATAAACGAGCAAGACGGTTATTTCTGTTGATAATTCTTCTATAAAGATCATTAAGATCTGAAGTAGCAAATCTACCACCATCTAACTGAACCATAGGTCTTAAATCTGGTGGGATTACTGGAATCTCTGTTAAGATCATCCATTCAGGCTTCTGACCAGCACTAATAAATGCTTCAAAAACCTCAATTCTCTTGATAAGTCTAGCAGCCTTCTGAGAAGTTGTAGTTGCTAACTCTTCCTTAAGCTTTTCAGCTTCTTCTTCAAGGTTAACCATTGAAAGAAGTTCAAGGATAGCTTCAGCACCCATACCTACTCTGAAAGTATTGCCATACTGATCATATAATTCTCTATATTCTGTCTCAGATAAAATCTTCTTAAATGGAATGTCTGTTTCACCTGGGTCAATTACAATGTAAGATGCAAAATAAAGCACCTTCTCTAAGTTCTTAGGACCGATATCAAGGATAAGATCCATTCTACTTGGAATACCCTTAAAGTACCAGATATGTGATACAGGAGCTGCTAAGTGAATGTAACCCATACGATCTCTACGTACAGATGCCTTAGTAACTTCTACGCCACACTTATCACAGATAATACCCTTATCTTTGATCTTCTTGTACTTACCGCAGTGGCATTCCCAGTCTTTACTAGGTCCAAATATTTTCTCACAGAATAAACCATCTCTTTCAGGCTTGAGTGTTCTGTAATTGATAGTTTCAGGTTTAGTTACCTCACCGTAGTAACCATCACTACGACGAGCCCATTCCTTAATTGTTTCAGGAGATGCAAGCTTAATCTGAATCTTGTCAAATTTTAAAGACTTATTGCTCTTTAAATTCTCTGCCATTATAGTGCTCCCTTCTCTTTATTCTTCGCTACCGTCACCGTAATCATCAGCTTCATCAAAACTATCGTCATCAAAGCTATCATCTACATCAGTAGCATCTTCAAAACCATCTTCACCTATTTCTTGAATAGTTGAACCAGCCTTAGCATATTCAGCTTCCTGTTCTCTAGAGTTTCTTCTGTAGTTACCATCATCTAAGACCTTCTTAAAGTCAGTAACTTCGTATTCAGAACTCTCAAGGAGCTTAACTTCGTTATTATCTGCATCAAGAACTCTTACATCAAGTGCAAGTGACTGTAATTCCTTAAGTAATACCTTGAATGATTCAGGGATACCTGGTTCAGGAATATTCTCACCCTTAATAATAGCTTCGTATGTCTTAACACGTCCAACAACATCATCAGACTTAACTGTTAAGATTTCCTGAAGTGTATATGCAGCACCATAAGCTTCAAGAGCCCAAACTTCCATTTCACCGAATCTCTGTCCACCGAACTGAGCCTTACCACCAAGTGGCTGCTGAGTTACAAGTGAATAAGGACCTGTTGAACGAGCGTGAATCTTATCATCTACTAAATGGTGTAACTTTAAGTAGTGCATGAAACCGATTGTAACTGGGCTATCGAAGAATTCACCAGTTCTACCGTCACGGAGTCTTACCTTACCATCGCTACCGATTGGAACACCTCTCCACTCAGCTCTATGATCTCTGTTCTTTGAAAGGTAGTCAAATACTTCCTCTGTAAGAACATCCTTATATTTATCTTCAAATGTTACTAAATCGCTAGGTAATTCCTCACCCTGCTTTTCAGCATCTTCTTTCCATTCCTTTAATTCCTTAGCATCGAATGGAGTATTAGCGTAGTCATTAGCAAGCTGTAATGTTTCAGTAATATCATTTTCATCAGCACCATCAAATACAGGTGTAGAAATGTTAAAGCCTAAAACCTTAGCAGCTAAACTTAAATGAATTTCAAGGACCTGTCCGATATTCATACGTGAAGGTACACCTAATGGGTTAAGCACGATATCAAGAGGACGACCATTTGGAAGATATGGCATATCTTCAACAGGAAGAACTCTTGAAACAACACCCTTGTTACCATGACGACCGGCCATCTTATCACCAACGCCAATCTTTCTCTTCTGAGCGATGTAGATACGAACTGACTTGTTAACTCCAGGAGCTAATTCATCACCGTTCTCTCTTGTAAATACCTTAACGCCCACGATAATTCCGTATGCACCATGAGGTACCTTAAGTGAAGTATCTCTAACTTCTCTAGCCTTCTCACCAAAGATAGCTCTAAGTAATCTCTCTTCAGCAGTAAGTTCTGTTTCACCCTTAGGTGTAACCTTACCAACCAAGATATCACCAGCACGAACCTCAGCACCAATACGAATGATACCATTCTCATCAAGATCCTTAACAGCTTCTGCAGCAGTTGAAGGTAAATCTCTTGTGATTTCTTCTGGTCCAAGCTTAGTATCTCTAGCTTCTGTTTCATATTCTTCAATATGAATTGATGTATAAACATCATCTCTAACAAGACGCTCACTAAGAAGTACAGCATCCTCGTAGTTATAACCTTCCCAAGTCATGAAACCGATAAGAGGGTTCTTACCTAAGGCAATTTCACCATTAGATGTTGAAGGACCATCAGCGATTACATCACCCTTCTTAACCTCATCGTTCTTAAATACGATAGGTCTCTGGTTGTAACAGTTAGACTGGTTAGATCTTGAATACTTTGTTAACTTGTATTCTCTTACATTACCATCTAATTCTCTAACAACTATTCTGTTAGATTCAGATAATAATACAACACCATCTTCCTCAGCAACTACACAAACACCTGAGTCAACTGCAGTCTTGTTCTCAATACCTGTACCAATAACTGGTGCTTCTGTCATAAGAAGAGGTACTGCCTGACGCTGCATGTTAGAACCCATTAAGGCACGAGTACAGTCATCATTCTGAAGGAATGGAATCATAGATGTAGCAACTGAGAAGACCATCTTAGGAGATACATCCATTAAATCAATCTGTTCCTTAGCAAACTGAGAAGTTTCTTCTCTAAATCTACCAGAAACTGTATTACGAACAAAGTAACCATCTTCGTCGATTTCAGCATTAGCCTGAGCAACATGGAAATCATCTTCTTCATCAGCTGTGAAGTATCTAACTTCATTAGTTACTCTAGGATTCTTAGGATCAGACTTATCAACGATACGATATGGAGCCTCAACGAAACCATAATCGTTAATTCTAGCATAAGAAGCTAATGAGTTAATAAGACCGATGTTAGGACCTTCAGGTGTCTCGATAGGACACATTCTACCATAGTGAGTATAGTGTACATCTCGAACCTCGAAACCTGCACGATCTCTTGAAAGACCACCAGGACCTAAGGCAGAAAGACGTCTCTTATGAGTAATCTCACTTAATGGGTTATTCTGATCCATGAACTGTGACAACTGTGAACTACCAAAGAATTCCTTAATAGCAGCTGTTACAGGCTTAATATTAATTAATGACTGTGGTGAAATACCAGAAAGGTCCTGAGTTGACATTCTTTCACGAACAACTCTTTCCATTCTAGAGATACCAATTCTAAACTGGTTCTGTAATAATTCACCTACAGCTCTAATACGTCTGTTACCAAGGTGATCAATATCATCCTTTGTACCAACGCCGTACTCTAAGTGCATGTTATAGTTAATAGAAGCAAAAATATCTTCTACTGTAATATGCTTAGGAACTAAGTCAGCAATATTCTTCTCAATTGCATCCTTAATATCTTCAATATCAGAATTCTCTGATAAAATCTGCTCAAGTACTGGATAATATACAGCTTCAGTAACGCCTAATTCCTTAGCTTCTTCATCTGAAATATCTACCCACTTGCGGATATCTACAGCACGGTTTGATAAAACCTTAACTGTTCTATTAGAAACAGAGCCATCAAAGCTCTTAATTTCAACGCTGACAAATACAGAAGCAACGGCAGCATCCTGAATTTCCTGAGCTAATTCTCTAGTAACTGTCTCACCAGCCTTAGCGATAACATTACCATTAAGATCAAGAACATCTTCAGCTAAAACCTGACCATTAAGTCTGCTTCTGAAAGATAACTTCTTATTAAATTTATATCTACCAACTCTAGCAAGATCGTATCTTCTAGGGTCGAAGAACATACCATGAATAAGCGATTCAGCACTTTCTACTGATAATGGCTCTCCTGGTCTTAATTTCTTATATAATTCAAGAATACCTTCCTGATAATTAGAAGAAGAATCCTTCTCCATAGTAGCAAGAAGCTTTGGTTCCTCACCAAAAATATCTATAATTTCGGCGTTAGTGTTAACACCCATTGCTCTAATAAGAACTGTAATAGGTACTTTCTTATTACGGTCAACCTTAACATAGAATACATCGTTAGCATCTGTTTCATACTCTAACCATGCACCTCTATTAGGAATAACCTGAGCGCTATAAAGGAAAATCTTACCGTACTTATCCTTCTGAATGTCATAATATATTCCAGGTGAACGTACTAACTGGCTTACGATAACTCGCTCAGCACCATTAATTACAAAAGTTCCTGTTCTAGTCATTAAAGGAAGATCACCCATGAAAATTTCATGTTCACTAATTTCTTCACTTTCTTTATTGTGAAGTCTGACTTTGACTTTAAGTGGAGCTGCATATGTTGCATCTCTTTCTTTACACTCTTCGATGGAATACTTTACTTCATCCTCGCACAATTCATAATCTACAAATTCGAGACTCAATCTACCGTTGTAGTCTGCAATTGGAGATATGTCATCAAAGACCTCTTTTAAGCCTTCGCGCAAGAACCACTGATAAGAATCCTTCTGGACCTCAATAAGGTTAGGCATTTCAAGAACTTCCTTAGTTCTAGAAAAACTCATGCGCATTGATTTGCCTGACTTTACTGGGCGTAATCTGTTCTTTTCCATTGACGTTTCACCCCTTGTGTTTATTTCGCAAATGTGGTTTATCATCAATTGATAGTGTCAAATAGACACAAATACCACAATAGTGCATTGTCCATATTATCACAATAAGTCAAGTTAGTCAATACCAACATAGGGATTTTTTAAGAATTATTTTTATAGAATAAGTACTGCATTACGTTACCCCGCTAAATTAGATTCGCAATAACTGCAGTACTTTTTAGAAAATGTATTATAACTTGTTTTGCCATTAATCTGGCTCCACAATTTTTGTTCCGTTTTTAACTGCTAATGAAAGCCACTCATACTTCGCCTTTTTTGCTTTGTTAAGGGCTTCTTCAATAGTCTTTCCTTCGCTTACCACCTCTGGAAGTTCTGGGTAAGCCACAGTAAATGTGTCCTTTGTTTTGTTCGGAATGATTCTAACCTTATATGGTAAATCATTATAATAATCTACAGATTTCATATCAAGCAGGACCTCCGTTTTTTATTTAATTACTAGTCAAAATAAAAGAGCCCAATCGAGAGCTAGCTCATCGTTGGGCTCTTAATAATTATATCATAGTTTCAACTAGAATGTTCAAGTGAAATTACTTTAATGTAACTGTAGCACCTGCATCTTCAAGCTTCTTCTTGATTTCTTCAGCTTCTTCCTTAGAAGCGCCTTCCTTGATTACCTTAGGAGCTGCTGTAACCATATCCTTAGCTTCCTTTAAGCCAAGACCTGTTACTTCACGAACAACCTTGATAACGCCAACGCCTGAACCAGCTGTTAACTCAACGTCGAATTCTGTCTTTTCTTCTGCTGCTGCGCCAGCACCTGCTGCTGCAACTACAACGCCTGCTGCTGCAGATACGCCGAACTCTTCTTCACATGCCTTAACTAAATCATTTAATTCTAAAACTGATAAACCCTTGATTACTTCAATAATTTCCTGTGTTGTCATAATCACTAAATCTCCTTTTCTTATAGTTGTGGTCAATGCCACGATTTATAAATATCTCTGATAGTTGTTAGTAGACTTGCTACCAACTCACGTATCTAATAACTTGCAAACTAATGCTTGCTCACTATCCAACAGCTAAATTAAGCTGCACCGTTTTCGTTCTGTTCAGCAATCTGCTTAATAACACGAGCGAAGTTTGTAATAGGTGACTGCATAGAGCCAAGTAACTTGCTGAGAAGTTCTTCTCTTGAAGGGATGCTTGCGATAACCTTAACGCCATCCTTATCATAAAATGTACCTTCAACAACAGCTGCCTTTAACTCAAGTGCTTCTGCCTTTTCTGCGAACTTAGCTAAAACTCTTGCTGGAGCTGTAGCATCGTCCTTAGAAATTGCAATAGCGTTAGTACCATCAAGTAACTCTGTGAAGTTCTCGAATTCTGTACCAGCAATTGCTCTCTTAACTAAAGTGTTCTTATAAACCTTGTAAACTACACCAGCTTCTCTTAACTGCTTACGAAGTTCTGTATCTTCAGCAACAGTTAAACCCTGGTAGTTAACTAAAACAACGCCACAAGCGCCATCTAAGTTAGCCTTAATTTCGTCTACGATAGGTGCTTTAAGTTCTACCTTTGCCATTAAATTTTACCTCCTATTTAGATTCTTTCCGTTATATAACGGGGAATTGCCTCATGAAAGTAAAGAAAAAAGCCCTTCTGCCATTAAGACAGAAGGACTTGAAATTACATAATAATCTTAATTTCTTTCCTCGGCGAGCGTTTAACCTTTAACCTTACGGACTCACTGTCTTAGGGCAATAATATATGTTAATTAACAATAAGTTAATTACCAACGTGTGATAGTATACTATCAAAATATATAGGTTGTCAAGCGTTAAAAATTAACCAACATACTTAGCTGTTGAAACCTTAACACCAGGACCCATTGTAGAAGTTAAAACTACACTTCTTAAATACTGACCCTTAAGTGTTGCTGGCTTAGCCTTAACGATTGCATCCATAATAGCCTGGAAGTTGTCTGATAACTGCTCTTCTGTGAAAGAAGCCTTACCAATTGGCACGTGAATGATATTTGTCTTATCAAGACGGTACTCAATCTTACCAGCCTTGATATCATTAACAGCCTTTGTTACGTCCATAGTAACTGTACCAGCCTTAGGGTTTGGCATTAAGCCCTTAGGACCAAGTACTCTACCGAGACGACCAACAACACCCATCATATCAGGTGTAGCAACAACTACGTCAAAATCAAACCAACCATCGTTCTGGATCTTTGGAACTAATTCCTCAGCTCCTACGAAATCAGCGCCTGCTGCTAAAGCTTCATCAGCCTTTGCACCCTTAGCGAATACTAAAACCTTTACAGTCTTACCTGTTCCGTGTGGAAGAACAACAGCACCTCTGATCTGCTGCTCAGCGTGACGTCCGTCACAACCTGTTCTGATATGTGCTTCGATTGTCTCATCAAACTTAGCAACTGCAGTCTTCTTAACTAATGAAACTGCTTCTGTTGCATCATATAATGTAGCGCGGTCAATATTCTTGGCTGCTTCTACATATTTCTTTCCTCTTTTCATTATATAAACCTCCTAGTGGTAATAACGGAAGGATTAACTTTCCTCCCACATATATCGGTATGTGATATATGTTGTATTTTGCTCCTGCAATTCACATAAAGTGATAAAGAGCTGTTTCTAAATAGCTTGTGTAAGTTTGTTAACTAAAGACTAATTAGTCCTCTACAACAATACCCATACTCTTAGCTGTTCCTTCGATCATTGAAGTAGCTGCTTCAATTGATGCAGCATTTAAATCTGGCATCTTAAGCTCTGCGATCTTCTGAACTTCAGATCTCTTAATTGTAGCAACCTTAGTCTTGTTAGGTACGCCTGAACCTGACTTAATGTTGCAAGCCTTCTTAAGAAGAACTGCTGCTGGTGGTGTCTTTGTAATAAAACTAAAGCTTCTATCAGCATAAACAGTAATTACTACAGGGATGATTAAATCGCCCTGATCTGCTGTCTTTGCGTTGAACTGCTTAGTAAATTCTACGATATTAACTCCGTGCTGACCAAGTGCTGGACCAACTGGTGGTGCTGGTGTTGCCTTGCCTGCAGGGATCTGTAATTTAATATAACCTGTTACTTTCTTTGCCATAGTGGCACCTCCTAAAAATAATGTGGTAATTGGCGACCGCTATAATCTTTAACTTAAGAATATAAGTACTATGAAACATCTTATATTCTGCGGTCTCCCACGCCCGAAATAGGCTGTCTACCTATGTAGACCTTAATTGTTACATTAATTTCACGTCTGTGAAATCAATTTCGACCGGTGTTTCACGGCCAAACATTTCAACGTTAATAGTAAGAACTTGCTTACCTTCGTTGATACTAGTAATCTCTCCAATTGTATCTTCCCAAGCACCAGAAAGAATCATTACCTTATCTCCAACCTTGCCGTCGAACTGAACAGCTGGCTTTAATTCGCCAGTTGGAAGGTTGATACCTAGTGACTTGATTTCACTTGGAGTAAGTGGAACTGGTTTTGATCCAGGTCCAACAAATCCTGTAACGCCTCTTGTGTTACGAACGACATACCAACTGTCATCATTCATAACCATTTTGATAAGGACATATCCAGGAAGCATCTTCTTTTGAGCAGTCTTCTTAGAGCCGTCCTTAACTTCGACTACAGTCTCGAGAGGAACGAGCACTTCTAGAATCTGGTCCTGAAGATTTCTGTTTTCAACTGTTTTTTCTATGTTGACTTTAACCTTATTCTCATATCCTGAATAAGTATGTACAACATACCATTTTGCTTCGTCCATTCTATCACCTTTTCCTTATTATTTTACGATGAATTCAATACCAAAGCGGACTGCTAAATCCACTACTGCAATAATTACACCTAATAATACGGATACAAATAGAACTGAAACTGTCTCTCTTGTAAGAGTCTGACGATCTGGCCAAACAATCTTAGAAAACTCTGCCTTTAATCCTTTAAACCAGCTCTTCTTCTGCTTTTTTGTCTTAGCTTCGCTCATAATTGCACCTCACTGTTTTAGATTACTTTGTTTCCTTGTGTAATGTGTGTGACTTACAGAACTTGCAGTATTTCTTTGTTTCCATTCTGTCAGGATGTGTCTTCTTATCCTTAGTTGTGTTGTAGTTACGCTGTTTACACTCTGTACATGCCAATGTTATCTTAATACGCACAACTTCCACCTCCAATTTACTTAATTTTGTAGGTGTTTATAACACCAATTGGTTGCTTAATTCCATGCCTAAATCTTAGGGTTATTAAATTCAGGGCATAAAAAAAAGACCTCTTCCATAGCCGTTCTAATATAGCATAGACAAAAGACAATAGTCAACAACAAAATTAAAAAATATTCTTTTGATAAATTTTTGTTATCTATTCTAAAAAATTTACTTTACTTTTTTATAGGACTATGGTACTATAAAATTATGATAAAGGGTAGTATGTTGTAAAATTTTACTACTAAGACGTGACTATTTTACTAAAGCAAGGGAATTTAATACATTTTAGAAGTAGGGAAAGGATTCCTATTACTTTCTTTATTGATTATACAGACAAGGAGGTGACTGTTATGATCAGTAGCGTATACGATTACTATTTATCTCAGTATGGGCATAAGGCTAACTCTAAATACGACTCCCATACGAAAAACCAGCTAAAAACTACATATAATAAAGTTGTAAAGCATAACAGCCAGTCTCCAACCTATAAGACTGACACCTCAGACGATGCGGTGAAGTATGCCATCGACTTAAAAGAGAATGCAAGAGAATTGAATAATATCGCCAACGAGCTATCAAACGCCGACGGAACGGGAATGAACTATAAAAAGACAGCTGTTTCCTCAAATCCAGAAGCCGTAAATGCTGTATTTATTGGTGATTCGAAATTAAATATAGAAGATTTGACTGTGTCTGTAGATAAGATTGCCCAGAATCAGGTTAATATAGGTAATTATTTGCAGCCAAAGTCCAATTTGTTTGCCGCCGGGGATTATTCATTTGATTTAAATATTAATAACATCACCTACGAATTCCAGTTTAGCATCTATGATAATGAGGCAACCATTGATGTCCAGGAAAATATATCTAGACTTATTAATAAATCAAACATCGGCTTAAGTTCCATGGTTTTAGAGGATAGTTTAGGAAACACCGCCCTAACCATTGAATCCAACGCCACCGGTTTTAAAGGCATAAAGCCAATTACCTTTAACATAGTAGCAAACACCGACACGGAAGATAACTTCAATATAGATGCAGCTACTAGTATGGAAAATGCTACAAAAAACGAAAATCTAGTAAGAACCCTAGGCTTAGATCGAATTTCCCAATTCCCATCTAATGCCTCATATACTATAAATGGCAGTCAAAGGGCAAGTCCTAATAATGACATAACCTATGACAAAACATTTATACTAAACCTTAAGACCGTCACGCAGGTGCCGGCTACTATAAGTCTTCTCGCTGATGCAGATTCCATTGCAGAAAGCATCGAGGAGCTGGTATCCGGCTACAACAACTTGATTTCTGTAGCTACGGATGAAACCAATAATCAATTTGGTGGCAACGAGAAGCTACGTAAAGAGATACAGGCCATAGCAAGTTCCTATAAAGAACAGCTAGGCCAAAGCGGTCTTTCAGTAGATGACCAAGGTTTAATACGCGTAGACAAGGAGGAAATTGTTAAAAAGGCTCAAGAGGGCAATTTGAAAGACGTTTTTAATAGCCTCGATTCCTTTAAGAGTGATATCCAAAAGAAGGCCGAAGACATTTCCCTAGATCCTATGAACTACGTAAACAATAAAATAGTGGCTTATAAAAATCCACAAAGAACAACTACTGACCCGTATAACCTCTCTGCCTACACAGGCATGATGTTTAACGGTTATACGTAGCGGCGAGTATAACCGTTAAGGATTCGACTCGCCAGCTCTATAGCACATCAAATTCAAGACTCGCTCGGAGCTTGTACTCCGACTGAGTTAAAAGGGCGCATGAAAAAATGATTTCTCATTTTTCCACACGCCCTTTTTATAATAAACTTTTTTCTTATCCTTTAAGCAGCTGAAATCTTTAAATCAGCTTCTCTTTTAAAGTCCTCTACAAACTTTAAAATACCAGTGAAAGCCTCTACTCTAGCCTCATCATCTTCTTCCTTATTAGCCTTGTTAAGCTCAAGAACATAAGAGTTAACCTCGTCCTGATCAATAACCTCGCCGTTAGGATTAATCATATCCTGTGTAGAACCATAAATGCTAAAAATCCAGTAAAGACCCTTAAGGATGTGGTGCATATACTCATCTGTATCAGGTAACTTATCACCAGAATACTCCTTAATAATGCGGCCAATAGCTGTAATTAACTTCTCGCAATATGGGCTAGCAGCCTGTAGTGCTTCAATCTGTTCCATTTCATAATTACTCATAAGTAAACCTCCTTACTTGTATACCTACAGGCGTTTCTCCACATGATACTGTAGGTAGGATGCCAGATATAAATCTGGCATAACCACTGAGATGTGCAACCGGTTTGTACCTACACCGGAGCAAGGATGGGACTTGAGAGCTTGTGATCTTTGTCCCCCTTAAATTTCATTGTTCCGTTAAGTTAAAGTTTCGATGCTAATTAGTTAATTAGCCCTGTGCTTTGTATATAGCTGGCGTCCGTACGCTAAATGCAATTTCGTCAAATCACATTCTATGGTACACGCGTAACTAAACTAGTCGACGCCAGCCCTACAGCACATCTGTAATATATATCGGAGCAAAGTTTCAAAACTTAACCCTTTCTAAAATTTCTTTTAAATTTTATGAAAATGTAGCCACCTCCGCCTAAATTCCATAAAAAAAGCAGGTAGCCTCAAAAGCCACCCGCCTAAATCACAAATTAAATTTTTTACTAGTTACAAGCCAAATACTTATCAATAATCTTAGCCTCGTCATGCTCTCCATTTTCCTTAGTAGGAAGAGCCTCCTGGCTAACAATAATCTTCTGGATTTCCCATCTGTAACCCTTCTTAGCATTGTACTTATCAATAAGATGTCTAAACTTAGCCTCGTTATCCGACTTATCAACAGGAACAATAATTGCCGTTAAAAGGTCTGCATACTTAACTACGCAAGTATCTGCAATGCCATTTAACTCAGATAACTGCTTGCATGTAACCCTCTTACTAATCTTCTCGCCTGTTGCAAGCTGAATAAGATCAGGATTAGTCTTATTAAGACGAAGACGACCATCCGCTGTAAACTCGCCATAGTCCTTAGTGTGGTAAACCCCGCCATCTAAGGCCTTTGAAGTATACTCAGGGTCAGTCTCGTAACCCGCCATAATCATGTCACCGCCAATTAAGATTTCTCCATCCTCGGCAATTGTTGCATTTACACCATCATAAAGCTCAAAACCGTCCTCGTCAGCCCTGCCAATGCCAATACAACCAGAAGTTTCAAGGGCACCATAGACTGTGTAGGCCTCAACCCCACGAGCCATCATGCTTTCAAGATACTTCTTAGGACACTTAGCCTCGCCAACGATAATCTTCTTTAACTCCTTATTATAGCCATTAACCCTTGTAAGATATCTAGCCATAGCCGGTGTAATAGGTAAAACCGTTGCATTGTAATAATATGTATCCGCATCAATATGTCTTAAGCCCCTGCCAACAGCAACACAAGCGCCATTTGCTAAAGGCCACATAAGTCCATAAAGCACTGCAAAGATTCTATGCATTGAAATAGGAGTAAGAACTACATCCTTAGTGCCACATGTTAACTTACTATTAACTGCATTCGCTGCTGCCACAAGGTTTTCCGATGTAAGCACCGCAGCCTTGTCGTACTCACCACCAGTTGCAGTAAACATTAAAATGTTACCCTCTCCACGCTTTAAATCAAGCTTAAGACCTTCAACGTTGTCCTTCTCTGCATTCTTAATAATTCTAGCATCCTTATCTGCCAAAATGTACTGATTAGTTGAAGTAAGAATAAACTCCACACTAGCCTTAGCAAGCAAGCCCTTTCTTACCTGTGCAGGCAAGAAGAAATCCACCAAAACTACATCCTTACCAGAAACCACAGTACCTAACATATTAACAATCCATCTATATGAAGATGGGCCATAAATTGCCACTCTTTGACCTTGGAAACGCTGCATATGAATAGCCTTTCTAACCACATCATCAAAAAGCTGCTTGTAGCTCACCTCAAAAGTATCATAAATTATAGCTCGCTTTTCAGGCCATTTGGCCGCCGCTTCCTCTAAAAAATTATAAATAAAACAATCTTTATTCATAGCAAATTCCCCTTATTTTGCAATCATAATTACATTAAAAATAATATCACAACCACCCCCATTTTTCCATTAATGTTTTAAAGCTAGAACAAAAAAGAGGTCAGTCTTTAAGGAGATTTACATATTCTTACGCTTTTGTTATAATATTTAAAGAAATTATCGTGACCAAATAAAGAGAGAAAAGCTTATGAAAATATTATTTTACAGATATGGAAGTATCTGCGAGCCAGATATCATTCACGGCTTCAAAAACCTAGGCTTTGAAGTCGAAGAAATTAATATTGAAGTAACCAATAAAAATCTACTTCCTGCCCAGTGCGTAGAACAGGTATCAAAAGTCCTCTTGCCAGGAGGTTTTAGCTTTGTCTTTACCATAAACTTCTTCCCTTGGCTATCGGATTTGTGCCAGATTCTAAAGCTGCGCTACATTAGCCTGATTGTGGATAGTCCCGTGCTAGAGCTATTTTCAAAATCCCTATCCAACTCCTTTAACAGAGTCTTTCTCTTTGATTTAAGCCTATATAATGACTTTGAAAATGAGAATCCAGGCCACATTTATCACACTCCCCTTTACGCTAACACAGACCGTCTAGATAGCTATCTTGAGAGTGTCAGTGAAGCGCAAAAAGAGAAGTTTAGGGCAGACATTTCCTTTATTGGTTCAAGTTACGAAGAGAAAAACCCTTATAGTACTGCCAAATTTAGCGACTATTATAAGGGCTATCACGACGCCCTAATTGACGCCCAGCTAAACGTCTATGGGCTTAACTTCCTAGACGAGGCGGCAAGCGAAGAATTTTGTGATTATTTTATTGAAAATGTAGACCATCTTTATCGTTTCCCACCAGACGCCAGAGAAGACAAGAAAGCCCTAGTTACACAGGCGCACCTTAGTTACCGCGTGGCAGAAAAAGAAAGAAAACTAGCCCTAAATATGCTAGGGCAAAAGTATAAATTAGATTTCTACACCCAAAGCTCCCTAAAGGACTTTAGAAATGTGAGATACAGAGGAAACGCCAGCAGCCTAGAGGAGATGCCAATAATTTTTAATCAGTCAAAGATTAATCTAAACTTCACCTCAAAGGCCATTAAAACCGGCATTCCACTAAGAGTCTTTGACATTTTAGGAAGTGGCGGTTTTCTTATTAGTAACTATCAAACGGAGCTTTTACAAGTTTTTGAAAATGGAAAAGACCTTGTAGTCTACGAGGACCTAGACCACTTAGTAGAGCTTTGCGGCTACTATTTAGAGCACGACGAAGAGAGAATAGAAATTGCAAAAAACGGACATGAAACTGTTAAAAAATATCACAATGTAACCACAAGACTTTTGCAAATTATTGACCAAGCCTTTAGAGACTAGATAAAAAAGCAGAAAGCCAAGAAATAATTAACCAACAAAGATTAGGGGATAGCATGAATATACTGATTTTAGATTATAAGAGTTTTGGAATTGAAGATTTAAAGGAAGCCCTAAAAAGAATGGGCCACAGCTACAAACTCATATCAGACCCAGCCATAAGAGACAGGGTAGATGAAGGCTTTAAGACTCGTTTCCTTACAGAGTGCGAGAAAAGCCACTACGACTGCGCCTTTAGCTTTAATTACTCTCCTCTAATTTCTAATTGCTGCAATTTAATTAATCTGCCTTATGTGTGCCTGATTTATGACAGTCCCCAGATAAATACATTTTCATATACCATAATCAACCCTTGTAATCACATCTACACCTTTGATAGTGCCGATTACTTCCGCTTTGCAGACCAGGGCATTAAAAGCATTCACTACATGCCCCTTCCTGTAAATGTTCATAGGCTTGATAAGCAGCTTGGAAGCCCTTATGATAAGACTTCCGAGTCCACAACTAATATCACTCATCCAAACTATAGCGCCGACATTTCCTTTATTGGCTCTATGTATAACGAGAAGCACAACCTCTACGACCGCCTAGTAAAGGCTGGGATTAATGACTACACTAGGGGCTATCTTGAGGCCATTATGGATGCCCAGGAGAAGGTCTATGGTAGCTTTTATTTAGAGGACCTCATAACAGGCCCTATCCTTGAGGAGATGCTTGATAAGATGGAAGTGAAGGCAAATCCAGACGGCGTGGAAACTGTAAGCTATGTCTATGCCAATTATTTTTTGTGCAGGAAGCTAGCAAACAAGGAGCGCACCCATATTTTACAAGCCCTTGATAGGAGTCTTGCTAAGAATTATAAGGTAAGTCTCTATACCCATAATCCTGTGGATTTTCTTGAAAATGTGCACACTTTCGGACCTGTGGACTATTACGACCATATGCCACACATTTTCAGGCAGACAAAGATAAATCTTAATATTAGCCTTAGAAGTATTAGGTCAGGAATCCCTCTTCGATGCATGGATATCCTAGCTTCTAAGGGCTTTTTGATGTCTAATTATCAGGAAGATTTTTTAAGGCACTTCGTAGACGGCGAGGATTTATGCCTCTATGATTCTAAAGAGGATTTATTAAGAAAATGTAACTACTACCTAGAACACGACGACAAAAGAGAAGCTATGGCACTCTCTGCCTATGAAAAGGTAAAGGAAAACCACAGCTACGAAAAGATTCTAAATTTAATTTTGTCAGATTTGTAAAAAGATTATCTACTTCATCCCAAACATAGCCTCCACCCTATCTTTATAGCTAAAGGCTTTCTTTATAATCTCAAGGCCATTTTCAATGACCTTTTCTCTAAAGCCATCTTCTTTAATGAGGAAGCTTGCTTTAGCTAGAAGTTCTTCGCTATTATTAAAGCAGATAATATCTTCATCAGGTCTAAAATATTCATAAATTTCTGGTTGGAAATTAGAAAGTACCAAACCGCCACAGGCAATAATATCAAGAACTCTTAAAGGGATTCCCGTCTCAATGCAGCTAAGACTAACATTTAGATTGATCTTAGAATTCCTAAAGATTTCTGGCATCTTAGTACTATAGTCTATATAACCACCCATGTAAGTATTCTTTAATTCTTGCATCTCATCCTTTGAAAAAAGGGCAGTTTTAAACCTAGACTCTAAAAGCATTAAGGCAAGAAGACGCTGCCTCTTTGTGGCCTCCCTGCTAAGTAGGTAGTAGATTTGCTCCTTACTAATCTCCCCATTTATCTTTTCCAAAAGCTCATTATTTATGCAGTCATTAAAGATATTTCCACCATTTAGCTGACACTGAAATTCCACAAGGCCATCAAGATAACCTCTTAAATTTTGGCTTAAGGGTCTACTAAAGTCCTTATATTCTGACACATACATAGAGCCTACAAAAGATACGTCATATGTATAGGCTGGATTTTTAAAGGCAATATCCCTAATCTTTGTAGCAAGTGGCAGATGATATACATTTTTATAACCCGCCTCTAAAAGCCTGTTAGTATAAGCCCTATCAAAGATGAAGCTGCGGTTGAAGTCATAATTTAACCCCTCTAAATTCCTAGTTTCAAAAGGCACACTGTGATTCCAGTTTATATAGAGAATATCCTTATTTAGGCTTTTAATGGCCTCGGCAATAATAGAGGAATAATTTATTGAAAAAACATGACTAAAGTTTCCTTTAAGCAGCTTCTCCCTTGTAATCTCAAAAAGCCTTTCATCATCATTCCAATCCTTTGGAACTAAATAAAAGGCCTCATAATCGTAATTTAATTCTTTAAAAGTTTCCTCCACTTCAGGCTGCATAAAAGCATTCCATTTAAAAAGCAGAATTTTCATATTCTCCCCACTTTCAAAAGCTATATTTTTCCCTCTTCCATAAGCTCAAGATGAATTCTAATAAAGTCATTCGTCCAGCGCTTTAGACGCTTACTTTTTTGACAAATTGCCTCCACCACAAAGGCGCTAGTATGAGTCTTTTCAAAGTAGTCCTTAAAGCCCTCATAATAGGCGTTTTTCTTCATGGTCTTTAAGCCCATTAAACCATCGTCATCCCCGATACCAAGGGACTCCTCAAGGATTTCCTCCACCTTTTTAAAATGCTCAATAAGCACATTCAGGTCATCACTATAATCAAGAGCTCCCTTCATGGCAATATTTTTCTCCGCATTAAGGACATCAAGAATGCTTGCAATAATTGTCATGCTGTTAGTCAAATCAGAATCCTTTAAATTAAGGTCTGGCCTAGTTTCAAGCACCTTATAGAAGAGCTCCTTGGCCTCCTCAATTTGGTGAAGCTTAATTAGCTGGCTAACTGCAAGCCTAAGCTCCCTAGTTTCCGCCTTCTCATCTGTAATTAAAACTCTGTGGGACTTAACCTTTAGATTATTTTTGAAAATGTATATATTTAGCAAGGCTTCACCTAAAAAGCCAAAGATTCTAAGGTGGTAAAGATCTGTAAACTTAGTGTAATCAATGCGATTTGACATGCCAAAAAGAATGGCAAAGGCCCAATTACAATAATCATCAAAGGTCTCTTTTTTACAAACCATTAAATTGCCAATATAAGAGCTTTTAGACTTCATAACTTCTCTAAAAGCAATGTAATCCTCTGGGAAATTTTCCTTGATGTAATTCCCCATTTCATCAAGAATCTCCACATTATTAGCCCTTGCAAAGGCCTCTCTAAAATTCATATTAGAAAGCTTATTCTCATAAGAGACAATCATGTCGTATTCTTTCAATTCTTCATCAAAAACCGCCGGGTCTATGATTTTCTTATTGTCATCAATAAAGTAGCGTCTGTAGTGACAAATTCCTATATTTTCATTAGAATCCAGGTTTTTCCAGAGCCAGTAAACTCCCGACAATTCACCGTATAAGAAATTAAGGCCAGAAATATTATCCCCTGTATCATCGCCAATATAGCCTAAATCTACACTTTTCTCCCTGCCCACATGAATAGGAACATAATCCTTATTCTCTGGTGGATTAAATTTTTTATGGGTCATAACATAAACCTTAGCCATAACTTCTCCCCTCTAGTCTACATTTTCAAGAATATCCTCAAACTCCTGAACTCTTTTCTTCCAACTGTGATTAGCCTTTACATTTTCATAGGCATTATTAGTTATCCTAATTCGCTCCTCTTTATTGCTTAGATAATACCTAATAGTCTCTGAGAGCTCCTCCAGCTTATCTAGCTCATAAACTATTAGCTCCTCCTTATCCTTAAAGTTCTCCTTTAAAGCTTTAGAACTATCCGTCACGCACAAGCTGTTATTAAACATAGCGTTAAAGATTCGCTCCGATAGGCCATCCTTGTGCCATGCGAAAATGTTAAGACTTATCTTAGATTTCGCATAGACCTCAAGGGCTTCGTTATAGTTTAGTTCCTCGTGAATAATGAGCTTCTTGTAGTCCTTTAAAACTGGAGATTTCCAGCTATTTCCAAAGACATGAATTGTAAGGCCATCATCAAGGAGTTTTCTAATAACCTTCTCCCTATAATAAGCACTTACAAGCCTTGCCACCGGCCAGAGATGATGCATGGTTACTAGCCTTTGCTTTCTCTCATTATAGATTTCATGAGTATACTCATCCTCTCTAAAGAGCTCATCAATAGCCCTTTTATAGGCCTTGTCATAGCTAAGAGAAGAGTCCTTTCTTAAGATTCTAAGCATGACATTGGCAATAATTCGCTCCCCCTTTGGCAATTTGTAAAAATCAGATATCAAGCTTCTATAATCTGTAAAGCTACCAAGAAAACTTACGTCATATTCTCTATTTTCATCAATATCCATATCCTTAGAAGCTGCTTTTAGGCTCTTAGCCATCTTACCTCCGGGATACCAGATAAAGGAATCCTTAACAGAGTTAAAGTTTGACTTGGCAAATTTTGCATAGTCCCCATCGCAAGCTAAGCAGTAGAACCTATCCACCACAAACATCAACAGATAGCTTATATAAAGTGGATGATCGAAAATGTTAATAAACTTCGGACAATCCAAACTATTGATGTTTAACTTATTAGGGTCTACATCTGAAAAAATACCTGATTGAATACCAAGAACCGCACTTATATGCATATTTCTTGCTTTATAAATCAAATCTCTATTATGTCCATTAACTACAATTGCTGCTCTGCCACTAGCCTTGCAAGCCTCATAAAAATCCTTTGTAAAGCTTTCTAATACATCAATACAAAGGTATTCATAGTCATTTACAATAAGAATTGGATCGTATTTTGACATTATCTTTTTAAAATATTTCTCATCCCCTAAGATACCAAAGAGGATATTTTCAAACTCCTTTTCCTGTTCAAAGGTAATGGCCCAGTTAGCTTTACGAATCAAGGCCTGATTCCAGAGCTTATGTTTTGTTAGATAGTCCTTAAATCTAATAAGGCAGTAAGCATAAGTCATAAAGTCCTCTTTAAAGATAGGCTTTGACTCGAAGTTTGAAAATTTAGCTACAAAGGCATATTTTGAAAGAAAAGGTGCATATTCCTTAAGTCTAGTAAGTAACTCATACTCCTCTGCTGACTGTAGATATTCATTAAAGCCTCCTAAGGTCTTTATGCTTTCCACCTGCACCACAAGGCCTGATAGTCTTGAGGCCGTTAGCATAATTATTCTTTCAAAGCTGTAGTTTTCCACAGGGTTTGACTCAAAGTCCGACATTTTTTCACAACTAGATAGAAGTTTTAACCAATCCTTCTCATAGTAGTCCGCAACAAAATCACTATCCCTTACAAAGCTTACATATTCTGTAGAGACATATTTTAGGGCCTTATTCTTAGCCTTAGCGTAATTGTCAATTTCCTCATCATCCCATATGCCAATTAAGCTCAAGTTAAGTAAAGGCGCCTCGTTTATTAACTCATTCGCCTTTTTCTTTACATTTTCAAGATAATCATAATCATTGACAATAACTACCATTGTCACTAGTGCTTTTGACTTATTAAGCTCTATCCAGTTCATTTAACTACCCTATTTCCTTCCTAGTGCGCCAAGATAATAATTAACAACTGCAATATCTTCATAATCATCCACATCTACCGAGTGGGTTCTATCCATAATATAACCAACTTCATTGTCATTAAGACTTGTATCCTTTGTAAGCTCTTCAACTTTATTTATATAAATTGCACCATTTACCTTATAAAAGGTTGGCATATCCTGCCTTCTCATAGTACTTGAGCCCTCAATTAAATTTACTAGCTTTCCCTTCTCATCAAATTTTCTCATAAGAATTGGTGACTCTAAAACCTCTGAAACAGAAGCTAATCCCTTCTCTTCATTTTTAACAAAGGTCTTTAAGGCTCCTGCAATATCTGAGGCATTACGAAGTGGGGAAGTTGCCTGAAGTAAAACCACATAGTCATATTCTCTCCCCATGTTTTTTAACATAGTAATCGCATGCAAGACAGAATCTATGGACTTTGCCTTATCTCCTGCTAACTCCTCTGGCCTCATAAAGGGAACTTCTGCTCCCGCCTTTGTGGCAACTTTTGCAATAGCCTCGCTATCTGTTGATACCACCACCGCATCAATATAATCACAGCTAAGCGCCTCGTGGATTGTGTAAGCAATCAAGGGCTTTCTGTTGATTTCTAAAATGTTTTTATTTGGAATTCCTTTACTTCCTCCCCTAGCTGGAATTAATGCCAAAACTTTCTTACCATTAATCATAGCTACACCTACCTTAGTAAATATTCCTATCTACAAAATGTTTCTGAATATCAAAATTCCATATTTCATCACGCCTTAGAATCTCCATAAATTTCCCCCTGGAGTCTCCAAGACCAAAATCATTCCTCGTGATCTTATAATTCCCGACGTTTTTTATCGCCTCTAAAATCTCTCCCTTATCTTCATTACAATGCTGCACATTAGAGTCTTTCAAACTATATCTATTAGTTTGTCTGCTGCCAAGATCAATTGCCGGTACCCCATAAACACTAGTTTCCCTAACTCCTGCAGAAGAATTCCCAATCATAAATTCTGCATTTTTTAAAAGGGTTAAAAAGTATTCAAATCTAATGGATGGGTATATTTTAAAATGTCCATTTTTTTCAAGTCTTCTATATTCATTAAGAATAAGTTCTGAACCAAAATCATTATTAGGATAAATAACTACGTAGTTTTTCTCTGACTCAATTAAAGAATCCACTAAATTTTTTATCTTCCAATGTAAATTGTCATAATCAGTAGTTACCGGGTGATACATGCAAATTCCATAATTTTCAAAAGGAATGTCATATCTTATTTTTACAAGATTAAGACTTGGCAAATCCTTTGATAGCATAACATCAATATCAGGAGATCCCATAATAAAGATTCTCTCTTCTGACTCCCCTAATTGAAGCAATCTTTTTTCTGCACCCTCATTTGAAACCAGGTGTATATGAGCAAATTTTGAGATGGCATGTCTTATAGATTCATCAATTGTTCCTGAAAGCTCGCCTCCTTCAATATGAGCCACTCTAATATTTTTTAGAGCTCCAACAATAGCCCCAGCCAAGGCATCGTTTCTATCTCCATGGACCACAATTAAATCTGGGTTCACATGGCTTACATAATTGGTAAAATTACAAATTACACTGCCTAGGTCATAGCTCATATCTCCAGTATTTCTTTGAGAAAAATCTACATAGACATTACTATATCCATCCTTTAAAACCTCTCTATAAGTAGATCCAAGATTCTTAATTAAATGCATACCTGATACATACACATAGGCTACAAAAGATGAAGATTTTTCCACTTCTGAAATCAATGCTTTAATTTTTCCATAATCCGCTCTTGTCCCCGTTACAAAAACGATTTTCTTTTGACATTTTTCCATTTGCTCCACCCATTTTAGTCTTTCCTACTAGTTTCTTTAAAACCTAGCCATAAGCTAGAAACTCTAGTCTTCCTCGATCATGTCCCAAGTTAGCTGACAGTCATTTTCAATATCCATCATCGCCTTTTTCCCAAGAATCCCTTCATAATCCTTAGCTTTGATTTCCCCGGTTCCTGGCCTTTTCACCCAAAGATTTTCCTTAGTTAATATCTCTCCTTTTTTAATCGGCTTAATAGTTACAACTGTTGCAAAAGCAAAATCAATAGTTACCTGTTCTTCCTTTGCAGCCTCCTTTTTTCCACCTAACATTAAAGGAATAGTATTTGCAGCCTCTATTAAATCTTTTAACTCTCCTTCATCCATGGAGCATACAATATCCGGCCCAGTTCTATCCTTTCTATCTGTGTAGTGTCTTTCTACTAAATTTGCCCCAAGCGCCATAGCAGCTATGCAAGCATTGTTATTTAATGTATGATCTGATAGTCCAATAGGAATATTAGGAAAATGTTCCATCATCTCTTCCATTGCTCCAAGCCTTACAAGTTTTGGATCAGTTGGATATAAATTTGTTGTATGCATTAACGCATAATCAACCCCATACTTTTCAAGTATATTAACAGCTCTATCCACAGAATCCATGCTATTCATACCAGTTGAGACAATCATTGGTTTCCCATATTCTGCTATTTCTTCAATTAAGGGATAGTTATTTAATTCTCCCGACCCAATCTTAAAGGCACTAACTCCAAACTTCTTTAATCTCCTAGCTGCTGCCCTTGAAAATGGAGTCGATAAGAAAACCATTCCTAACTCCTCTGTATATCTTTTTAATTCAAGTTCCTCTTCTTCGTTTAAAGCACATCTTTTCATAATCTCATAAATTGAGACATTAGCATTACCAGGAATAACTTCCTTTGCCATATGACTCATTTCATCATCCACAATATGAGTTTGATGCTTTATAAGTCTAGCTCCTGCTCTTTTAGCAGAAAGCACCATTTCTTTAGCTGTCTCTAAACTGCCCTCATGATTAATTCCTATTTCAGGGATAACTAAAACCTTATCTTTACCATCCCCTCCAATAGTAATATCTCCAATACTAAACTTTTTTGTAGACCTCACTAAACTTTTCCCCCACTTCCTTGTTTGCTTCAAGTGTTGCCTTTAACATATTTATTACTGCTTCTAATAATTCCTCCGTACTATCATCAGCAGCTTTTTTATTAAAATTAATAACTCCGTCTGCTATTTCCTTTTCCTTCTGCTTTGCCTTAATAGAAACCAAATCCTGAAAAGCATCATTTCTCCTACTATCATCAAATTCATGAATTCTATCAAATAGCGGTGTAAAATCCACTTTTTTCCCCATTTCGAACTCATTTTTAGCATGCTCTAAATCGGATATTAATAATTTCAATTTTCTATCCTGTGCTTTAGCAAATTCAACATAAGATGCATTTATTTCTAAGATTTCCTGTATTTCCTTACTTGTAAAGGTTATAGGAACTTCAGCTAACGCTTTAGAAAAATCCACTTCTAACTCATTTTCAACCAAAGAAGCAGCATAGTCTAAAGTAACATTTTCAACTCCTTTAATTTTTAATCCGCCCTCTGTTGCATTAATTACTTCGCTATCTCTAAATTTACTCAAGCTCTCTTCAATCCATTCTGCATAAGCAACTAAATCTAAAGTTGAATATACTTTAGATCCATCATAAGACTCGCATTCAACTATATTAGGATCATTTAATTCAAATGTTCCCTCATTATAAATATCACTAGCGTGGTATTTCATTTTTGTCATAGCCAAATCCATGCCTACCATTACAATTCTTTTAAAGCCCACAAGGTATGAAAAAAACATTGCAGAAGTCGCAACTGAACCTCCAGTGCTAAAAAATATATCTGGCTTATCATATTTCAAAATAAAATATCTAACATATTCTAAATCTGTTAGAAAAAAGAGTTTTGATCTGTGATTCTTTATTGCGATATTTAAGGCTTCTCCACCTGTCAAAATAGGAATATCATTCATTCTATCATCATCAAATGTTTCCTTCTTTTTTATCGCATCAATAGTAACCATCATATCTGGAACTATTCCATTATTTAATAATATTTTTACAGCAGTATCAGCTGCTATAATAATACCTTTATTTTTCACTCTTTTTAGCTCATCGATATTTTTATCTAGAGATGGTCCTGCACCAACTATAAAAGCCGTTCTATCTTTGTAACTTTTCATACATGTTACACAGTCATAGATACTACTATTTTTAATTAATATTGGAAGGTTTTCGATAATATTTTCAACAGCATTAGCCCCTCTAAAAACCTTAGTATTAAGGTTCATCGTGTTCCACTTTGCTGCTTTTTGAAACCTTTCATTAAATTTTTGAACTTCATCATAATAACTAGAGTAATAACTAGAAATTGTAACTATAGTTGTAACAGGAATTCTTTGTGGTGTAACAATCGATTGAAATACACCTTCCAAATTACGATCATTAATTCCATTAACAAAAATGTAAAATCTTAATCTTTCTTTTTGACTTGGAAATTTATAAATATGCATCGTTTTAATAAAGACTTCAATATCAGGTTCCACGCATATAATTTCATTATCTATATTAGTATGCTTTAGAAAATAGTCTAAAATACTGCCATTTCCCAACCCTACTAAAACATATGCTGTATCAACCTGGTAATTAGAGTCATTAAATAAAATTTCAGCCTCTAAATTGCTATCATATCCACTAGGAAGGAAAAAAGTCTTATCTTTTTCCACAATCTTTATAGACTTATTCCCACAATAATCCAAATCAAAATCGTATTGTCTTTCTGGATTCATATAAAGATTATTTCTATTTATCTCATCCATTTTGTCTAAATCCACACGATCAACAAATTTGCCATCTATAAATTCTCCATTATATTTATCTATATATTTACTAAATTCATTTATAACATGTTCAACATCTGATTCACTAATTTTTCCTTCTATAAGACAATCTTCGGGATATAATTCATTCATTAATCCAATGAACAATGAATGATTATATTTACTTAACACCTTTAAATTCTCTTTAAATGTATCAATCAGAGTTTTCCTGTTAAACTCTTTATCAATATCTTTTTCTATTCTTTTCTCTCCCTCAATTGTAGCTAAGAATTCAAAAATTATATCCGCACTTCTAGACCTAAAACCGCTTTCAAGATTATCTTTTAAATCCATAATCATTTGCAACAAAACATTTCTTTTTATAGAATCTGTTGTAACATTGGCTATTTCTAACAACTCATTAAAAACCATATTTAGTTTATTTATATAGTCATTATCTATATTTGCATTAGTATACAGTCCTTTAGCTACAGATATAATTTCACTAGTTGTCATATTTCCTCCATTCTAGCTTTTAAAAGATATTCATCTTAAAAATATTTGTATTTTATTAAATTTTTAACACGTTTAAACTAACTTTATAATACCATATAAATAGTTTCTTTTCAATTACTGAAAAGGAGCCAGTCAAAAGACTGGCTCCCCTTCTGAAGGATTTGAAATTTATAAAGAGATTTATGATACTGTCTATTTTTATCAAAAATCGTAATTGTCTTTTTATTAACCCTGTAAGAGTGATAATACACCCTGTGTCTGAGAGTTAGCCTGTGTAAGCATTGACTGACCTGCCTGAGCTAAGATGTTATTCTTAGAGTACTCAACCATCATCTCTGCCATATCTGTATCACGGATTCGTGATTCAGCAGCCTGTGTATTCTCAGTTGTTGTATCAAGGTTATTAATTGTATGTTCTAGTCTGTTCTGAACAGCACCAAGTGTAGATCTTTGTGTTGATACCTTATCAATTGCTAACTGAATTGCTGCCATTGCACAACCAGCTGCTGTAAAGCTAGATAATTTTACTTGATCTACTGCAAGACCATTTGTACCTGCACTAAATGTTGTAATATTAAGTGTAATTGCCTGTCCACAAATAGAACCAACCTGAAGATTCTTTCCTGTAAATGTACCATCTAAGAGGTTCTGTGTATTAAACTGTGTAGTACTCTTAATTCTATTAATCTCACATACAAGCTGATCTACTTCTGACTGAAGAGCTGTTCTATCTGTTAGTGTATTAGTATCATTTGCTGCCTGTGTTGCTAATTCATTCATTCTTTGTAAGATTGAATGAGCTTCGTTTAAAGCACCTTCAGCAACCTGGATAAGTGAAATACCATCCTGTGCATTATCTGATGCTCTTGTAAGGCCTCTGATCTGTGATCTCATCTTTTCTGAAATTGAAAGACCTGCTGCATCATCAGCTGCTCTATTAATTTTATAACCAGAAGACAACTTCTCTGTTGCCTTTGATAATGCTCCTGAAACTCCGCCTAACTGTCTGTTAGTGTTCATTGATGAAAGATTGTGCTGTACTACCATAATCGTTTCCTCCTTGATTTAGAAAATCTCCATAATTAATTTACTTTTGATATGCTTTTTACTTTCTTTCTTTTTAACTGTTTTTCTTTTAATTTGCTTTTTAAAAATTTGCTATTTGCTATACCTTTTACTTAATTGGGTTCATTAAGTATTTTTTATTCTTAGTCTGGGTAGGACTAGAATTAAGTGAATTTCTTTTTGGGTACCTTGTTTATCACTTACAGTATATTTATCGGAGTAAATAAAAAAAACTTAACCCTTCTTGTAGAAAAATTTTAATTTTTACAAAATATATTGCAGAGCAAGTTACAACATTAAAAAAAAGGGAGCCGATATGCATCGACCCCCTTCTTCTATAGTAGTATTCTTTTAACCGAGAATTGAAAGTACACCCTGGTTAGCCTGATTAGCCTGTGAAAGCATTGATAAGCCTGCCTGTGATAGAATATTGTTCTTTGAGTATTCTACCATCTCAGAAGCCATATCTGTATCACGAATACGTGATTCAGCTGCCTGTGTATTTTCTTTAGTAGTATCCAAGTTGTTAATTGTGTGCTCTAATCTGTTCTGTAAAGCACCAAGTGTAGATCTCTGAGTTGATACCTTATCAATAGCTGCCTGCACCTTTGTAATAGCCTGACCTGCTGTAGAATAATTTGCAAGTGATAATCCACTAACTGATAATGTTGCTGAATCCATATTTCCAATACTAATCTGAATCTTCTGACCTGCAAGTGAACCTACCTGTAATTTCTTTCCTGTGAATGAACCATCTAAGAGGTTCATTGTGTTGAACTGTGTTGTACTACGGATTCTATCAATTTCAGATACTAACTGATTTACTTCAGCCTGAAGAGCTGTTCTATCTGTAGATGTATTAGTATCATTAGCTGCCTGTGTTGAAAGCTCATTCATTCTTTGTAAGATTGAATGTGTTTCATTTAATGCACCTTCAGCAACCTGGATAAGCGAAATACCATCCTGTGCATTTGCAGAAGCCTTATTAAGACCTCTAATCTGTGCACGCATCTTTTCTGAAATTGAAAGACCTGCAGCATCATCGCCGGCTCTGTTAATCTTATAACCTGATGATAACTTCTCAGTTGACTTAGACAATGCACTCTGAATTGAAGACATTTGTCTGTTTGTGTTCATTGCTGTTACGTTATGCTGTACTACCATATTTTTTTCCTCCTTGAAAATAAAAAATGTTTACATCATCCATGATGCAATTATTTAGTTAATAATAGGATCTTGACCAAATCTTATGCCTAAGGCTGTTGGTATATCCTATTTAGCAAATACCTTGGTACTTTTAAATTATTTATGCACCATATATTTATTTGCTACTAGATATATCGGCACACTTTTTTATTAGTTTAGGGGGATTTTAAAATTTTTTTGAAAATGTAAAAAAACTTGCTTCGCAATTGTCACATTAAAAAAGGGCGTCATAGACGCCCTAAAAATTTTTATGTTTATTACTGTAAAATTGATAATACACCTTGTGTTGCCTGGTTTGCCTGAGTAAGCATTGACTGTCCTGCCTGAGCTAAAATGTTATTCTTTGAGTACTCAACCATTTCACTAGCCATATCTGTATCACGAATACGTGATTCAGCTGCCTGTGTATTCTCACTTGTTGTATCCAAGTTGTTAATTGTATGCTCTAATCTATTCTGAACCGCACCAAGTGTAGATCTTTGTGTTGATACTAAATCAACTGCTGCCTGCACCTTTGTAATTGCAGATCCAGCTTTTTCAAATGTAGAAAGTGATAATGCATTAATGCCTAATGAAGTAGCATCCATGTTATTAATGCTTAACTGAATCTTCTGACCTGCAAGCGAACCTACCTGTAAGTTCTTACCTGTAAATGAACCATCTAAGAGGTTCATTGTATTAAACTGTGTAGTACTCTGAATTCTATTAACTTCAGATACCAACTGATCAACTTCGGCCTGAAGGGCTGTTCTATCTGTAGCTGTATTAGTATCATTAGCTGCCTGTGTTGCTAGTTCGTTCATTCTTTGAAGAATCGCATGTGTTTCATTTAATGCACCTTCAGCTACCTGAATAAGTGAAATACCATCTTCTGCATTTGTTGAAGCTTTATTAAGACCTCTAATCTGTGCACGCATCTTTTCTGAAATTGAAAGACCCGCAGCATCATCGCCAGCTCTGTTGATCTTATAACCTGATGATAATTTTTCAGTATTCTTTGCTAAATTTGTCTGAACATTACCCATCTGTCTGTTTGTATTCATTGCTGTTAGATTGTGCTGTACTACCATATTTGTTTCCTCCTTGATTTAGAAAATTTCCATATGTTTATAACTATCTCTAGTCACCTCTGCATTAGCTAATCTTGTAATGCACTTTTAATGTTTTTTTGCATCTTTAAATTGATTGGGTATTTTCAATTTCGATGCCCTTTAAGTGAATTTCATAATAGGGTACCATTGCTTTCACTCTTCATACTTCATATATCGGACGAATTAAACATAACTTAACCCTAATATTAAAAAAAAATCTAACATTAGAACTTTTTACTTTGTGGACTCTTCCCAATTTTTAATTATTCACATCTTTTCACTATTATAATTATTGCAAAAAAATAAGAGGCAGTCAAGAATTTCTTGACTGCCTCCTTTATAGTAGTTTACTTAAACACTCTTTTAAGCCTTGTTATCATTAACCAAGAATTGAAAGTACACCCTGGTTAGCCTGATTAGCCTGTGAAAGCATTGATAAACCTGCCTGTGATAGAATATTGTTCTTTGAGTATTCTACCATCTCAGAAGCCATATCTGTATCACGAATACGAGATTCAGCTGCCTGTGTATTCTCCTTAGTAGTATCCAAGTTGTTAATTGTGTGCTCTAATCTGTTCTGTAAAGCACCAAGTGTAGATCTCTGAGTTGATACCTTATCAATAGCTGCCTGCACCTTTGTAACAGCCTGACCTGCTGAAGAATAATTTGCAAGTGATAATCCACTAACTGATAATGAAGCTGAATTCATGTTTCCAATACTAATCTGAATCTTCTGACCTGCAAGTGAACCTACCTGTAAGTTCTTTCCTGTGAATGAACCATCTAAGAGGTTCATTGTGTTGAACTGTGTTGTCTCACGAATTCTATCAATTTCAGATACTAACTGATTTACTTCAGCTGCAAGAGCTGTTCTATCAGTAGCTGTATTAGTATCATTAGCTGCCTGTGTTGCTAATTCATTCATTCTTTGTAAGATTGAATGTGTTTCATTTAATGCACCTTCAGCAACCTGGATAAGTGAAATACCATCCTGTGCATTAGCAGAAGCCTTACTAAGACCTCTAATCTGTGCACGCATCTTTTCTGAAATTGAAAGACCTGCTGCATCATCACCGGCTCTGTTGATCTTGTAACCTGATGATAACTTCTCTGTTGACTTAGACAATGCACTCTGAATTGAAGCCATCTGTCTGTTTGTGTTCATCGCTGTGATATTATGCTGTACTACCATAATTTTTTCCTCCTTGAAAAAAGAACTAATGCCTTCCTTGGCATTTTAAGATTTAGTGAAGCGTTATTGCTTCATCTATTAATTATCCGCTATCCTAGGAACCAGCTCGCATTAGAATTGCCTTCGGCAATCTGCTCGTGGCTACATCATAACTTGCTTTGCAAGTTATGACAGCAAGGGAACCAGCTAACGGTAATTAACTAAAGAGATAATGGTGTTACTGCCTCGTATATTCTGTTATTCTTACCACCTAGATAGAAAATCTATCTTTTTCTAGTACTAATATACCATTTAGTTAGTTATTTGTAAACTATTTTTTTAAAATTTTTCCTAACAAATGATTTAGTTAAAAAAAGCCTTAAACACTAGCTTTTTTAACTCTTTGAGTCCATAAATTGAGGGTCTACATTTAGCACATTATTCATTGCACTATAATATTGTTTTGCAAGACTAGTACTTCGTTTTGCATTGGAAATTTCCTTGCGCATACCATTAAATCTTTTAGTTGCCAAATCCTTATTTCGCTTCTCCTGACTCTCTATTGTCACACTAAGTTCAGTGACTCTTCTAATAAGGCTTTGCATTTCCTTTATTTCTTCCTTGTACTGGTCTTTCTTGCCATCTAATTGATCCTTCATCTTATTAAATAGAGACTGAAAGCCTGCATCAAGTCTGTCTAACTCATTGATATACTTTCCTTTTTCTTCAAAGCTAGCTCTAGTCTTTTCCTCATCAAAAGGATCGGCACTAAAAAGTTCTGTCTGAACTCTATCAAGCTCCTCGATTTTTTCTAGCACCTTTATTTTCTTTTTTAAGCTGTCCTTCATAATCTCTAAATAATTTTCCATAATATCCCCTCTTAATATACCCTCTTAGCTATTCTTTGGCGATTGTCCTTTTGTCTTTTCCATAACCTTTTTCCAGGTATCGCGCATTCCTCTAATTTCATTAAGAGCCCTTGTTAGTATCTCAGTATCCTTTTTAATATTACCTTCTACTAAAAGGTCATAGATATAAACATAGACGCGCTCAAAATCTTCAGCCACCTTATATTTTCTATCAAGAGTTGATCTAAATTCAATAATAATATCCTCAGTCTTCTTGATATAAATATGAGCTCTTTCCATATCACCTTTTTCAATAGCCATAATTGCTATGTTGCAAAACTTAATCGCTCCCTCATAAAGCATAAGGGTAAGCTCTGCAGGTGATGCTGTAAGAATCTTACTTCTTTTATATTGTTCTGCTAATGCTTGCTGCTGTTGCTTCTGCCCTTGAGTTAATGCCATACCAGTTCCTCCTTATTTGTAATCATTTTTGAAAATGTATTGCTATGATACATTTTCATAAAACGATTAACCTCTAGTTAGTATACCCTTGCCTTTCTTTATCCAAAATAACTTGATAGAGATGACTGCTGTGAGTTAAGTGATGCTAGAGAAGATTCCATTGCTGAGAACTTCTTATAATAATAATCTTCCCATGTGGTAACCTTATCCTCTGCATCTGTAATTTTTGATGTATATTGTGAATACTGAGTATTCATTTCTTTATCGTTATAAATAGTGTAGGCACTACTTGTTGAAGAACTTGCCATTCTATTACCAAGATCTGTATAAAGTTTGGTTGCTAGTTGTGAAAAGAAGGAAATAACTGTCTCTGAATCATTAGCTATTGCTTCTCTTAACTTATCATCAACACCAGAAGTTGCTGAATCCTCTGAGTTTCCATCAATATGATAAACTCCAGTTTCATTCTCTGGTGATGCAAAATATCCTAAAGTACTTATACCAAAAGACGCTAAAGAATAGCCCTTTCCATCTATTGTAAATGCTGAAGCCATATCTGCCTTTAAAGAATTCATTGTAAGTCCTAAGATGTTATCTTTTCTAAGGAGAGACTCTTTAATCTTAGTTTCCCACTTTTCTACTTCATCATCTGACATTGCATCTTTTTCTTCTGAAGTTAAAGGCTCATATCCCTTAGCTGATGCAGCATTATATTTTACATCCATTTCCTTAATAAGTTTGTTATAATCTGAAATAAAACCTTTTACAAAATCATAGATTCCATCAATATCTGTATCAGTGGTTATAGAAACTTCTTCGTCTCCTGTAAGAGCTGTTGCCTGAATTGTTAAACCATTGATTGAAAATGTATTGGAATCACTCTTAAATGTCGCTCCATTTAAAACAATCTCTGAATCTGTTCCTGTGATTCTAACTGCATTTGCAGAGGCACCTGTTGCTGCTGTTGAAACTGTACCATCTACAACGTTTTGAGCATATTCCCTCTTAGCTGTATAATTAGCCAAATAACTATCATAATTAGTTGCATACTCGTTATCATACTCGGCTTTAATATTGTCATAAGCAGTTGTGCCTTCTGTTGCTTTAGTTGCAGTTCCATCATCAGAAATAACAACTTTGTCTGCTGTTTCAGATATTGTAGTTTGATAATTATTATAATTTGTAATAGCTGTATTTATATTTTCAAGATTTGTCTTAGCTGTATTAAATTCACTTGTAAGACCTGCTTCCTCTATTGCTGCTGTATCATAAGTCTCATTTCCGTCTTCATCTGTTGTCTTATAAGAATCGTAGGCAGACATTGCATTTTCATATTCTGCCTTCTTTGTCTCCATTTCAGATAGAGAACCATTTGCATCAGTAATAGCTTTAGAAGCGTTATAAGCTGAATTATATTGCTTAGCATAAGCTTCTGCTCTATCTTCTACGGATTTAGTATTTTTATTTGCCGCCTCACTAGCTAAATTTTCTAATTCTTCATCTGTATAATTAGCCCAGGTAGTGTATTCTGCTGTAGTCGCTGTACTAGTGCTATAGATACCCAAATTTTGTAAAAGTGAAAGGCCTGAAGAATCTGATGCTGTTAATGTAAAATCATTATCCGCACCACTTTCCTTAGCACTAATGAAAAATCTACCATTATTTGCATCAAAGCTTGCATTTAAGCCTGCACCTTTAAATGCATTTGCAACCGCTGCTAAAGTCATATCAGATGTAATATTAATATCTTTTGTTTCACCATTTACTTTAACTGCAATATTACCTGAACTAAAGCTTGAAAGTCCTGATACCTCTGATACTTTAGAACTTTCAGTTAAACTTGATCCAGAGCTATCAGTAATCTCGCCACCTGTTAAGTAACCTGTAGATGCTAATTTATTTACTTTTAAAGTCTGTGTTCCATTTACAGCTGATGATGAAGCTGTAACTTTAGCTACAGAACTATTAGACACAGTAGCTGTCTTTAAATTGTAATTAGTAGAAAGTCTTGCAGCCGACAATTTTCCTGAATAAAAGCTATAAATGCTTGTATTCATTGTCTTCCACTCATCTTTTTTCCAACTCAGCTTAGTCTGTGCCTTAACTAAATTATCCTTTTTTACTTTGTATGAAGAAACAAGAGCTTCTACTAATGAATCAGTATCCATTCCTGAGACCATACCCGATACTCTTACTGTCATATAACCTCTCCTATCTTTGCGTCCTTGCATTACAAAATCAAACATCCATGTTTACATAGTATTCTGTATAGTATATGCATCGGAATATTGTGTTTAAAATATTAGTCTTTTCACTAATATTATCGTTTTTCATCAACCATAATGCCTGCAAGCTCCCATGCCTTAGCCAACATCTCTAGAGCTTTCTCAGATGGAATTTCTTTAATAACCTCGTTAGTACTCTTGTCCTTGATCTTAATCGCTATTCTTTTTGTTGGTTCATTATAACTAAATTCCGCCACAGTATTATTATTGACAATTTTACTAATGTCAGTGACATCCTTAAGGGAAGTTTCCTTTGTCTTTACATTAACGTTAACGTTAACATTTTCAAAATTAGTAGGATCTTCCTCCTTAGCTTTTGCTGCTAAAATGTCAGAAACTTTTGGAATTGCCACTGCCTGATCTGTGGTTGAAGATTGGCTAGACGCAGTTACAACGCTGCCACTTTTAGCATTTTCCACGCTAACAGTGCCAACGTTTGAAGCTGGTTTAGCATTTACAGTTGAATTACTTTGATAACTTGCTACGTTACCTACATCAATAGCCATAGGTTTCACCTCCATGTGAAGAATTAATTTGTTTAGTTGCGTTTATATATATAAATAAGACTTTGCTGTCTTATATATCGACTAACAAATATAAAAACTTAACGCCAAAATCAGAAATTATACAAGGTTTGTACAATTTCTACAAATAAATCTTCATATTTTGTGTATTTTGAATAGATATTATTTATCCTCTGGCTTGTCCTTCCCCTGTCTCTCCCAAAATAAAGTTAAATAAATCCCAATAATCTACTTCTTAAAAAGATTCTTTAAGGCATTAACATCAACCTTTTGAGCTGCTGCTTCCTTATTAGCTGCCTGAATCTGAACATAAACTTCCTTACGATAAACTGGAACAGATTTAGGGGCAGTAATACCTAGCTTTACCTGCTCTCCCTTAATTTCAATTACAGTTACTTCTATATCATCATTAATAATAATGGCCTCGTCTTTTTTTCTTGATAATGCTAGCATATTATTCACCGTCCTTTTCAGCATTGAGAATGTCATAAATAGGGTAACGTACTTGATAATCATCGTTATCGGCTATTAACTGAACACCTCTATTAGTATCCATGTTAATAATAACTGGTGCTTTAAGATTAACTGTCATATTCTCAAGCTTTTCAGGAACAGTTACAGTACAAACTACAAGAAGTGTAGCGTCTGCAATATTATCTCCAAGTGTGTTAATAATTTCGTCTTCAACTATTGGATCATACCCTTCATAAACTAGAGTAGGGTCCATAATAGGAAGCGCAAGAGTTGGCTCATCAATTGCCTGAAGCCAGTAAATTGAACTTTCTTCAACTCCCTTTTCGGCGTCGTAAATTAGAGTATACTTCTTCCAATCCTCAAAGCCTATAATGCCTTTTTCAAATGTGAGAATTTGTTCCTCTCCCACTTCAATAGTCCCAAACCATTTAGTCTCTACCTTCATGTCACACCTAACCTTTCCCCGCTATTTACTGTCGCAATTTGCGAAGCAAATTGTGATGTAGGAGCCACACAGATCGACGAAGTCGATTCTAATGTGTGGACTCTTCCCCCTATTTACTGTCGTAACTTGCCCTGCAAGTTGCGATGTAGGAGCCACACAGATCGACGAAGTCGATTCTAATGTGTGGACTCTTCCCCATTACTGTCGCAATTTGCGAAGCAAATTGTGATGTAGGAGCCGCCCTTCAGCTGAAAGCTGCTCTTATGGGCGGACTCTTCCCACTTTAAAGAAAATCTAAAAGTGTCTGCTGAACCGATTTTGCTGATGCTGTTAGAGATGCGTTATAAACTAACTGCGCTGCAGAATAATTTACAACTACCTCTTCAAGATCAATATCCTCGTTTTGCGACTTTAGATTTTTGAAGTTAGTCTCCTGCTCTGTAAGTCTAGATTTTGTTAAGGTCAATCTTGTTTTTCTATTACCTACATCTGCCTTACATTCAGAAATTGTAGTCTGGTAAGATTGCATCCATCCTACACCATCTTCATAAACATCAGTCATCTTATCTTCCGCAAGTTCTAACTGCTTAGTAAGTCCCTCTAAGATATCATTTAACTTAGTCTGGGAACTACTATCAGAATACTGATCCTGTGTTAGCATAGAATTTACCTGTTTAATTTGGTCTTCTAAATCCAAAACGTTTTGAACTGCAGTTACCAAATCATCGATATTTCTACCAAGATAAATATCAAAGCCTTCTCTAGCTTCAGTATTAATTTTTAGTTTCTGCGAAAAATTTATATTGTACTCAATGTTTTCTTGTACTTTATTATACTCTATTCCAGAAATATTATCAATACAATCAAAATACATAGTAGGATTTAAATCCCCTTTAATGAAATTGTTCTTATCATATGTTACTGAAAATGTATTGTTGGTATAAACGTCTTTGTAAACATTTTCACCTAACAAAAGCTCTCCAGTTGTAGTATTAATGGCAATTTCATCTTCTCCTGGAACATAATTATCATCCACTGTATGAGTAATAGTTATTGCGTTTCCACCAGATGTTTGTAATGTATTATCTGTTGTAACATTTCCACTATTATCAATGGTTATTGCGGCTGTGTTTCCATTTGCATCTGTAATGGAAAACTTAGATGTAGCAATATCTTTATAGGCAAGCTGTAATCTGTGTACCGACTTCACATTAGGAGTTACAAGACGTCCCGTTGTGGCATCATATTTTGCATCAAGATTAATAATATCTGTATTAGTATAAGCATTGGTGTAAGCTGTCTTTAAAGAGAGGTTCTCTCTGGTAAAATTCTGAGTAATTGTATAATCTACATCTGCTGCCGTATCATCTGACTGATATGTAAGGGGCACATCTGTTGCAAAACCTGTAAATACATAGCGGCCAGCATAGTCAACATCACCTTCTGCATAAAAGGCTTCCTTTAGATTTTCCAAACTATCTGCAATAGTTTTTCTTTCAGCAGATGAATAAGAATCTGTTGAGGCCTGCACGCAATAATTGTATAAATCGGACAAAATCTTATAACCTTCATCAAGAGCATCTTCAGTTACTGATAACCAGCTATCTGCATCAGGAATATTCTTATCCAGATACTGTGTTACCTTATCAAGACTTGAACGAAGACGAAGAGCACGAATTGCTACTATAGGATCTTCTGATGGCTTGTTAATTTTCTTCTGTGTAGATAACTGAGTATCTAGGGTATTAAGTTGGTTTTTATTAACCTGGATGTTGGCAAGTGAACTGTTTACCATCATGCCGTTAGTAATTCGCATGGACATAGGCTACTTCCTTTCTTCTAAAATCTATATACTTCTCCACAACCACTACAGGAGATGGAAAGCCCGAATTAGAATTTGCTTCGCAAATCATCGGGCGTTGGGACTTGAATTTCTTCGCAATTAAAGTCATACTCCCGTTTGATTAATGAGCTTATCATAAATTTCATTTAACACCGACATCATCTTTGAGCTTAGATTATAAGACTGCTGGAAGGTTACTAAATCCATAGCCTCTTCGTCAAAATCAACGCCCATTACAGATAATCTCTGATTTTGAATAGTGGTTTTTAAGTTTGTGTGATTTTGTAGGAAATTCTTTGCCTTGTTAGTATCAATAGATTCATCTGAAATAATACTTTCAAGGAAATAAGAACCTGTACCACCGTTATAAATCTGTGCTGTTTGTAATGTATTAAGCTTTTCAATTATATCGGCATTTGCAGCTCCAGTATTTAGCCTTGATTTTGTAGCAAGCTTTGAAGGGTCAAGCTGTAAATCCTTATTGACTGTTACATTACTTGCTGAGAAGGCCACCTGATTATCCTTAATTACAAAAAGTGAAGCACCTTTTGTCTCACCATCTGAAGAATAACCTGTCTTTAAAATCTCATTAACTGCATCTGCAAATACTATCATAAACTTATTTAACTGAGCCTGATAATAAGGGATTCCCTTAAAGTCTGTATTTTTACCATCGTAATCAGAAAACTCAGTTGTAAAATATCCATCAGTACTATAGACATAATCTCCATTGTCATCTACCACAACGGATTCGATCTGGCCATTACAGCCATCTCTAATATCTATAAGTCCCTTTAGCTGACCACCAAGAGAGCTTGAGTAAATGTTAAACTCCTGACCTGTATCCCAGCTAATATCATAAAGGCCAGCTACATCTGAGTTATTTCTTGCATCTGTATCTGCTCTTGAATTTACCACAAGTTCGTGATAACCATAGGAATTTACCAAGGTACTACCATTAATGTTAATGGTGTAATTAGTTAAGTTATTACCTAAATCCTCTTCGTTAGTTGTAATATTTACAATCTTTGCAAGCTCATCTACCAAGGCATTTCTAGAATCTCGTAGGTCGTTAGCATTTCCGTAACAAGCCTCAATCTGATTGATCTGCTTATTAAGCTGATAGATAGACTGAGCTAATGAATTTATCTGTTCTACTGCATCCTTAACTTCGTTGTTAGCATCTTCCTGAATTTCCTTTAAATTAGAAGCAAGATAATTAAAATAATCTGTCATACTTACTGCACTTTGAATAAGAGAATTCTTAGTAGAATTATCCTCAGGATTTAACATGGTCTGACTAACATTTTTAAAGAAATTGTTATATTCCTCTGTGTAACCATCTAGGATAAATTCGTTAAAGAAGCTCTCAATCTGTGACATGTAATTATTCTTAGCCTCATACTCCCCATAATAAGTTTGATTATTTCTATACTTCTCATCATAGTAACTATCTCTTGTCTGGCTAATCTCTGTAACATCAACACCTGCACCAAGTGTACCGTAAGGGGCATAAGTTCTAAGAGAACTTGCTGCTTCCTTAACGGCAGTCTCTTTTGTGTAACCGTCTGTATCTACATTTGACAAATTATGAGCAGTTACATTAATAGATGCCTGGGATGCCTGTAATCCAGAATATGCAATTGTTAATCCAAAAAATGTTGATGCCATAAACTACCTTCTTTCTTTTTAAATCGCACCAAGTGAAGTTACTAGATGCTCAAGCATTTCGCTTACTACATTTACGTATCTTGAACTAGCATTGTAAGCATGCTGAAATTTAATCATCTTTTGAAGTTCTTCATCTGAAGAAACTCCCGTTGTTTCAGTTCTCTGGTTGTTGTAACCATTTACCATATTTTGCTGATTAGCTACATAACTATTAAGAACGTCGCCCCAAGTGGCATATTTTCCAACGAAGTTATTGTAATAAGAATTAAATGTAGATTTTGAATACTCTTCGATGTTAAAGGTTCCAAACTTCACATCCCAAGCATCTACAAGTTCGTTTGCCCTCTCAAAATCTTCCTTATCCGTTACAGTAGAAAGTGGAAGAAGGGATAAATCCTGGGCTACTGTTGAATTTATGCTTAAGTTACCAAGTCTGTAGTAAGACTCGTACTTTTGATCATTTAAATTATTTCTAATATAGATTGTGTCGCCATTAGAATCGGTTGTAACCACATATCTTTCAGTATTTGATCTTGAAAATAGCTCTTGGCCCACAGTCTTATTATTATCCATGCCATAATCTGTCTTATCAAGGTCAAGAAGTGAGTAAGTTACCGAATCAAAGGCAACCGCTCCAGTTCCATCACCATTGGAATTGCTATAGAGCTTTTCTTCTGAGTCATAATCATAGCTACCACTAGAATTTAATGTACCAGCAACCTCCTCGCCGAATCTATTGTAAAGAACGTCTCTAGTTATGTTTGTGTAAATGTATTTATCTGCCTGAACTAAGTTGCCATTACTATCTGTATACTCACTTGTAAGTGTTACTTCCTTTTCCGGACAAAGAATATCGTTTAGGGCAGTAACAATACCATTTACCAAATAATCAAATCCTGCCATGGCAGTTAAAACCTGAGATGGCAAAATGTATGTATTGTAATATTCCTGCTTTTCCTCATATGCTGCATAATCCTTATTATATTCAGCTAAACCCTCAGCTGTAGTTAAATCGTAATCTGAGCTTGATGGCATTTCAGCTACATAAGTGTAATCCACCACCATGTTACCTCTTGAAAGAATGAGACCCTTTAACTGACCCTTATCTGTGTCTGTCTCATTAGAAGTCTTAGCAAGAGATGTCGCTGTAAATACCTCTCTGTCATAGCAAGGCCAAGTTGGAATAACTAGGCTTGTACCAGTGACATATTCTGTACTCATCTCTGCCACTTCATTAAGAGAAACAAAAGGCACGCCCTCGGCATTAATAATGATTTCACCATTTGGTCCCTCATAATAATCAAGGTCCATATATTTACTAAGCTCATCAATAGCCTTATCTCTCTCATCTCTTAAATCGTTGGCATGCTCAACCCCTGCTGCCTCAATAGCTGTAATCTTCTTGTTATAACTATAAATAGTTTGACCTAAATCATTTATTGTTGTAACCATATTTCTTACTTCAGTATTAAGGGTTGTCTGGTAAGTAATTAAACCCTCGTAAATTGCCTCTGACTTATCTATAAAGGCTGTTGCAGTCTGAATAAGGGAAGATCTAGCAACAGTACTTGTTGGATTTTTAGTTAACTCGTTTAAAGAATTATAAAGATCTGTTAAATAAGACTGATAGGTTACGCCCTGCATTTCACCAAATAAATCCTCAATCTCGTTGACTGCCTGATACTGTGCATCATAAAAGCCAAGTCTAGAATTCTCTGAACGATAAGATGCATCAATAAAGGTATCTCTAATTCTTCTTACCTCAGAAATAGACACGCCAAGACCACTAACAGGAGTAGTTACCTTATCATTAGTCATAACTGGCATGTAAACAGTATCCTCAAAGGTAACCTGCTGTCTTGTATAACCTTCTGTATTTATATTTGCAAGATTGTGGGCTGTTGCATTAAGTGCAATCTGGTTTGATCTTACACCAGTCATGCCAACATAAAGTCCTGACATTCCATTTGCCATAATATTTCACCTCTAAATATGAAAAAGAGTTTAAATTTAGTCACTTCTAGTTAGTCCATCTGCTATTTATATCGGTAAAATCTAGCTAGAATTAACCTCTATTTTTCTTTTCCTTATGAAAATGTATAGCAAAATTTTTGCATAAAAAAAGGAGCGTCTAAACGCCCCTATTATCTTTAAGCTACATTTACTGCTTTGCATCAAAGCTTCCAATTCTTGAGGTCATCACCGATGCCTCTGTAGCTGTCTTTCCATAATTTGCTGTCTGTGGAGCAAGGGTTGCTGATCTAGCAACATTAATATCAAACTCAATCATCTCCATAGACGCCTTAAGTAGTGTTTTATTATTCTCATTTATCTGCATTAGGCTCTTTACTGTCCTTTTAAGAGCCAGGTAACTTTCTTCTAATCTATCATGTTCTCTAGGTCGTTTCTCTAGTAGCTTTACAATTCTTTCTACCTTCACGTCTTTTGGGGAAAGATGTAATACTCTACATATTTCATCAACGACTGCTAGTCTATCTTCTTCTACTGCATTTATCTTATTAATTAATGCTTGTTCGTACTTAAGAATAGCTTGCAGAGACTCTACATCGCTACTCACAATCGCATTGGTCTTTTCCTTGGCATAGCCATAGAGCTCTAAATACAAGCTATTCTCTTTGTTCATATCTTCAATTAATGAATCAATCATGCTAGCCATAGTCAAAACCTCACTTTTAGAATGTCAAAGTAGAAACGCTATTAACTATCTTATCTGCAACATCCTCTGCAGATACAGCATAGGTACCAGCAGCAATTCTTGCCTTGATATCAGCGATCTTATCCTCTCTTACATCTGAGCTTTCAGCAACTGCTGTCTTTGCAACAGAATAAGTTTTTGCTGTATCAGAAATATCGAATTTGTCATTAGCACTTGCCACCTTGCCTGTGCTATTAACTTTGCTAGTAGCATTTGCCTGATAAACCTGGCTAATTGCATTATAAGCGTCTATTCTCATACTCTTCGCCGTCCTTTCATACTTTCTAAGACTTATAAAGAACCCCTCCATACTCTTAGTTTAAAGAGACTCTTCTGCTTTATGCCTTATTTATCGGAAGTTTAATCTCAAAACTTAACCGATTTTATAAATAAATATTGTTCTTTTTTTAATACAATCCTAAAAATTTTCTTTTTCTAGTTCTGTATCATCTCTGAATTATATATCGACCAGAAAAACATTTTCATAAGCTCTTTTTAAAGTATAAAAAAGAAAATTTATATTGTCAATTTTTTAATGATTCTAATTGTAACATAAGAACTTAATAAACTCTAAACGCATAAAGCAAATCTTATAGGCATATCACTCCTTATAAAAATTAAAGGGGTCGTTGTCCGACCCCTTTGCTCTCTTTACTAGTTATCTAAGAAACGCATCTTAGCAGTAGCAGATCTCTTTTTCTTTGACTCCTCAATCGGTTTCTTGCCATAGAGCTGGTCTAACTGATCTGACATAGTCTCCTTACAGTTCTCACAATATTTTCCAGATTTAATAGGAGCACCACATGACTGACAATAAATTGCAATTGGCGAATCATCAGAAAATACCAATCTTTCCTCTCTTATCCACTGTTCTATCTGCTTAGTACTAACTTCGCAAGCCTCAGAAATCTGTCTAATACTTGCTACGCGATTATCCTCAATATATCTTTTTACCTCTTGGAACTTCTCTTCTAACTTCTTTACACAATCAGGACATAAATTTCTGTAGCTACCGCCAACATAGTTGTATAATCTTCCACATCCACGACAATTTCTAACTTCCATAGTAAACCTCCTGCATTCAGTTATACATTTAATTTTTCAGAAGCTATTTTCTAGAAACCCTGTCCCACACAAATAACAATGCCAACTACTTCTAAGTCCTTAAAACGCTTTAATTCCTTAGTTATGGCATCTAGAGTTGCTCCTGTTGTATATATATCATCCACGACTACTACTTTATTATATCTTACAACATTTCTAGACACTTGAAAAGCGTTTTCAAGGTTTTTTATTCTATTAGTATTGCTCAGTTTTTTCATGGGAATTGTATTTTTGACGCGGTAAATCAGATTCTCATCATAGGGGATATTTAGGCCCTTTGCCATGTTTTTTGCCAAGATTTCCGCCTGATTAAAACCTCTAAATTTTCTTCTCTCATTACTAATGGGCACCGGCACTATAACGTCTGGATCAAATTTTCTAATCTCATCCTCTAACCTAAGGACTAATTCACTAGCAAAGACCTTGCCAAATTCTCTTTTGTTATAATATTTAAACTCATAAATGGATTTACTAATACTGTCTGTATATTCAAAAACAGCCATAGACTTTTTAAAAACGTGAGGATTTTCCAAACAATCCTTACAGAATTCGCTATCTGTATTATCTAGAGGTTTGCCACACTTAAAACAGCTAGGTCCTGTTATATATGGGGCTTTTTTTCTACAGATTTTGCAAATGTTTTCCCTCCTGCCCTCCACAATGGGACGGGGTCTTAAACATATCGGACAAGCTGGTGGATAGAAGATATCCACCAAGCCCTCCAAAAATTTATCTCTTATTAACATATTCTTTTTAGTTTTTAACACATAATCTCCTTAATTCTTTGATCAAGCGAGGAATATCTTTTGGTATCTGTAATATTTTTTGCCATCTGTCTAAAAATTTCTTCTTCGCCAACCATGCATACGCAGGTTCTAGCTCTTGTAACAGCGGTATATAAAATATTTCTATTCATTAGCATTCTAGGTCCCTGATACATAGGAATAATAACCGCCGGATATTCACTACCCTGGGACTTATGCACTGTAATAGCATAAGCAAGCTCTAATTCATCAAGCTGGCTAAACTCGTAATCTACAAATCTGCCATCTTCAAATCTAACGGTTACTGTTTCATTAAACTGGCTTATTTCCTCGATTATTCCTGTATCTCCGTTAAAGACTCCAGTTCCTCTATCATAGGTTACACCATACTTGGATTTTTTCTGCCACTCTAGCTGATAATCATTTTTAATCTGCATAACCTTATCCCCTTCACGATAAGTAGTGTCTCCGTGAACTCTCTCCTGCTTAGTCTGAGTAGAAGGGTTTAAGAAATCCTGCATAATTGAATTTAATCTATCAACACCTGTAGCCGACTTCCTTGATGGTGTCAAAATCTGAATTTCTGAAATATCCGCATGCACATAATTTGGCAGCTTGTCAGAAATCAAGGTCTTCATAGCATTTATAATAGCATCCGCACCATTACGTCTAACAAAGAGAAAATCCTTGCTGTACTTATTAAGCACAACCTCTTCTCCCTTATTAATCTTATGGGCATTCATAATAATCTCACTAGTTTCCGCCTGTCTAAAAATTTTCTCTAATTTAACCACAGGGAAACAGCCAGAAGCAATTATATCTTTTAAAATGTTACCCGGTCCCACAGATGGCAGCTGATCCACATCACCTACAAGTATAAGCTTTGTACCCACAGCCACGGCGCGAATTAGGGAATACATAATATTAATATCCACCATGGACATCTCATCCACAATGATTACATCTGCCTCAAGGGGATTATCTTCATTTCTTTCAAAAAACATAGAAAGACCTGAAGCCCTAGAATTACTTTCACTAGCCCCACCGCCGTTAATTTCAAGAAGTCTGTGAATAGTTTGTGCTTCCATATTACAAGCTTCTGTCATACGCTTAGCTGCACGACCTGTTGGAGCTGCAAGCCTAATCTCTAAACCATCTAGCATAAAGAACTTAATAATGGAATTAATGGTTGTAGTCTTACCAGTACCAGGACCACCTGTAATTACAAGAAGTCCGCTAGTTGCTGCCATTCTAATTCCTTCTTTTTGGATATCATCAAGCTCAATGTCCTCTTCCTTCTCGATTCTTTTGATTCTCTCATCAATTTCCTCTAAAGACCTAGACTCCACATGGGCAAGGCCCTTTAATCTAGCAGCCACATTTCCTTCCATGTAGTAATAAAGGCTAGAGTAGACATTTACACTGCCATCCTCCATGGTCTTACAAACCACCTTCTTATCCACTGCCAAGTCCATTAAGTACTTATCAAAGTCCTCAATGTCTATTAAAAGCAGGCTAACTACATCTTTTTCTAGTTCCTCTTTTGGTAAGAAAATGTGTCCATTAAGGGAAGCCTGACTCAAACAGTAAGAAATTCCACTCTTAATTCTAAAGTCAGAATCTATCTTAATTCCTACCCTAGAGGCGATTTCATCTGCTGTCTTAAAGCCTATACCCTCAATATCATCTGCTAATTTATAAGGATTAGTCTCTATTAAATTATAGATTTGATTACCATACTGCTTAAAGATCTTAGTGGCAAGGTTCATAGCAATTCCAAATTTTTGTAAAAACATCATGGCCTTGCGCATGTCCTTTTTATCCATAAGCTGATTAGCTATTTCCATTGCCTTATTATTGCTAATTCCCTTGATTTCTGCTAATCTTTCTGGCTCCTCTTCCATGATTCTAAAGGTATCGTCTCCGAATTCCTTTACGATTCGCGAAGCCATTTTCTCACCAATACCCTTAATTGCCCCACTTGCCAAATATCTCTGGACAGAAGCGGTATCATTAGGTGCCTGAAATTCATAGGAATCTATCTTAAACTGCATATAATAAACGGGATGTTTAACGTAATTACCTGTGGCAACAATATACTCGCCTTCGCTTATGTAACTTAATGTACCCACACAAGTAATCTCTTCTCCTTCGTTATCTATCTCAAATACGGAATAGCCATTATCTTCATTACGATAAATAATACTCTCTATAAAGCCCTCTACTTCTTTTATGTTGTCGTAGTCCATTCTTTCACCTCTTATATGATTTGGAAAATTTTGGCGACTGCCAACAAAATTTGATAATAATGACTAAGACATTGTAACACAGATTATAATACAAAAAAAGAGCAGCCAATTTAAGCTGCTCTAATCCTCTTAAACACTTGTCTTATAAGACTTATCACTTTATTATTATTAGGCTAATGTGTTGTCGTCTGCTGTTCCTACTGACTGTACCTGATTTATCTCAGCCACAGTAGAATAATTTCTCTTCATCTGCTCGTAAAGGGCCTGGGCAATTCCAAGACCTGCACCGTTATTGTTACTAACACTTGTTGTTAAAGTACTTGCAAGCTGAGAAATAAGCTCATCTCCATAGTAATCACTAAGTGTAGACATAGCCGAATCTGTTTCCTCACCAGTTATACCCACGAGTGAATTAAATAGGGATGCTGAAGCACTTTCTCCGTCGCTATCTCCCGTAACTGAAGTCATTTTCTGCATAGACTTCATAACCTGCTCTAAAAGATAGCTCTCAAATTCCTTTGCCACTGCCATTAATTCTTCATCTGTGGCAGTTTCAAAGTTTGTTGAATTAATTTTACTTGTAAGTGCACTGCTAGTTGCATCATAAACATCTGCATAACTAGATGATGCACCTATTCCTGAAACACTACTCATATTTTTCCTCCTTTTATCCCCTCTGTAACAATTCCTATGAATTGCTAGAAAAATATATATCCTCTAATTATCTCTTTAGATTATTTGCCTGCTCCATCATTGTATCTGATGTAGTAATGGCCTTTGAACAAAGCTCGTAAGCTCTCTGTGCTGTAATTAAGTTTACCATTTCTGTAGCAACTTGTACATTTGAAGCTTCTAAGTAGCCCTGCTTTAAGCTACTCTTTTTTGTAACCCCATCATACTCTTCACTAATAGGAACTCCGGACGCCTCTGTTTCTGCATAGTAGCTAGTACCTAGCTTATCAAGGCCGGAAGGATTAGTGAACTGATAAAGTGCAATTTTATAACCAATTGGCTGTGGGTTATTATCTTCATCTGGATATAATAACTCCCCTTCAGTTGATATTGTAATTGAACTTACTTGATAATTATCATCTAAAATGATTTGCTGTCCATCTACATCTAATACAGGATAACCTTCTGCAGTTGCAAGCATCATACCCTCTTGTGCTGTTGCCATATAAAAATTACCATTTCTTGTATAAACAGTATCTCCATCAAGATTAGTTACTGCAAAAAATCCATCACCAATAATAGCAAAGTCTGTGTCGCTATCAGTGGCATTTGGAGATCCTTGTGTAAAATATGATGTAATAGAAGAAACTCTAGTACCAAGACCTACCTGTGCTGCTACTGGCTTTTGTTCCACATTTGCAGTAGTAGTTTTACTTTGTAAATCCTGATATAAAAGGCTCTTAAACTGAGTGGACTCTTGCTTATAGCCAACAGAGTTTACATTAGCAAGGTTATTAGCAATTGTATCTACACTAGTCTGCTGCGATATCATTCCTGATGCAGCAGTCCACAATGATCTCATCATAGGACATTACCTCCAAATGTATATTATCTTCTAGTTCATATATCTTATCGGACAATCCTTAGAGATACTTAACCCCTAAATTAAAAAAACGGATTTAATTGTCAAGACTCGCTCGCGGAGCTTTTACTCCGACTGAGTTTATAATTAAATCCGTTAAATTCTATAATTCTGAAATTGTCACCATCTTAGATAACATAGTATCTATGGAGTTCATAATCTTCTGATTACTTTCAAAGTTTCTAGCAATGGAAATCATATCAATCATCTCCGTTACTACATTGATATTGGACGCTTCTAAGTAACCTTGATTAACAGTAGCTGTGGCTTCCTTTTCCGTATAGCCATCTACTGTTTGAAACATATTCTCGCCATAAGCCTCTAAATAATCGTAATCTTCAAAATCTACCAACGCAAATTTATCAATATATACATCATCTGCATAAATATTACCTAGGACATCCACACTAAATTCGTCAGTGTTAGTTGGAATCTGAATATATCCATTCTCACCAAGAACATAATCTCCATCCTTAGTTAAAAGATATCCATCAGCATTAATCTGAAAGGCACCATCTCTCGTATACATAGTGGATGTTGTTCCTGACTTATTGGTAAATTCAATAGAGAAGAAGCCACTTCCTGAAAGAGCAAAATCAAATTCGCTTTCAGTACTTCTAAGGGCTCCTTGATCCCAGCATCTATAACTCTCACCAATCTTCGCACCAAGATTTAAATCACCAATATACTGATTAACATAGTTTACTGATGAATCATTAACCTTGATTCCATAAACAGTATCAAAGGACTGAGCTGTTAAGCCTTCCTTCTTATAACCTGTTGTAAGGGAATTAGCCAAATTATTAGATACTAAATCTAATCTCTTCTGTTGTAGTGTTAATCCTGAATATGCAGTATAAAGACCTTTAACCATAGCGACTCCTATCTAGCAATCACCTATAGTCTATCAAGCAAGTTAAAAGTTTAGTCTCTCTATAGACAATTACTTATCGTCTCTGTAACCTGCTAAGAATTCAATAAACTTACCTGTACCAATAGCTACAGCTGTCATTGGATCCTCTGCTGTCATAGTGTTAATACCTGTCTTAGCTTCGATTAAGTCTTCAAGTCCGTTAAGAAGTGCACCACCACCAGTAAGAACGATACCTCTATCAGCAATATCTGATGCTAATTCTGGAGGAGTCTTTTCAAGTACTGAGTGTACTGCTTCAACAATCTGTGATGTTGCTTCTCTTAAAGCTTCTTCTGTTTCTTCTGAAGAAACTTCAACAGTCTTTGGAAGACCTGTAACTAAGTTACGACCTCTAACGTTCATTGTATCAACTTCTGCTCTTGGATAAGCTGAACCAATCTTAATCTTAATATCTTCAGCAGTTCTCTCACCAATTAAGAGATTGTGCTTCTTTCTCATAAATCTAACAAGTGCTTCATCAAAATCATCACCAGCAATCTTAATTGAAGTACTTACAACTGTACCACCAAGTGAGATAACAGCGATATCTGTTGTACCACCACCGATATCAACGATCATGTTACCACATGGTCTTGAAATATCGATACCTGCACCGATTGCAGCTGCGATAGGTTCCTCAATAATAGCAACCTCTCTAGCTCCAGCCTGAAGAGTAGCATCCTCAACGGCCTTCTTCTCAACTTCTGTAACTCCTGAAGGAACACAAACGCTGATTCTAGGCTTCTTAAGCATTCTCTTGCCTACTGCCTTCTGAATAAAGTACTTAAGCATCTTCTCTGTTACTGTGTAATCAGAGATAACACCCTGTCTTAAAGGACGTACAGCTACGATATTACCAGGTGTTCTACCAAGCATTAATCTAGCTTCTTCACCAATAGCCTTAATCTTGTTAGTATCTCTATCAAAAGCTACTACTGAAGGTTCTTTTAAAACTACACCCTTTCCCTTAATGTATACTAAGATACTTGCAGTACCTAAATCTATTCCGATATCTGTTGAAATCATCCTAAATGTTCTCCTTTCAAATCCTGTAGCAAGTTATTCTTGCCCCGCTTCCTCTTATTTAAACAAAATTTTTACACTCAATGTTACACTAAACCCTATGTATATCTTACTTTAAAAACACTTTATAATAAGAAATCACATAGTCGATAAACATTATATACAATTTAGTCAAGTTTTTAAAGTCCTAAATTTAAAAAAACAATAAAATAAGACAAAATATACTTCTGTTTAAATAAGCAAGTAAAAGTCTTTGCCATTTAGGGATTTCTAGTAGTATATCGGTAAACGATTTCTAAAACTTAACCCCTTAGAAATATATTTTGTCAAAAAATTCTTATTTAATTCTTAAATCTTACTAATCCTAATTAATTGTATCTAATATCTTATATAAAACCTTATATAAGATATCTGTTTCTTCCTTTGAAAGCTTCAAGCAATTGCCCATCTGTTCTGGAACCTTACATGCCTTCTCTCTTAATTCAAGGCCTTCCTCTGTTAAAGAAACATTAAGGACTCTCTCGTCTCTAGCATCTCTCTTTCTAACTAACCAGCCCTTCTGTTCAAGCTTCTTTAAAACTGGTGTTAATGTACCTGAATCTAAGTAAAGATATTCTCCTAATTCCTTAACATTCATAGATTTATGTTCCCACATTACCATCATTGTTATATACTGTGTGTATGTTAAATCAAGCTCGTCCAAATATGGCTTATACTTCTTAACAATTTCCTTTGATACAGCGTAAAGAGGGAAACATAACTGATTCTCCAACTTTATAGCGTCATACTTATCTTTCATAACAATAATTCCTCCAAAAACTATCTTATACATTTATCTGACATGTTAAATAGGCAATTTAATTGTATTCAATTTATCATATTTTCCTAAAACTTTCAAGCATTTTCCCAAGAACTATTGTATAAGTTCTGTTTTTCTTGTAAAAATCATGGGCTCTAGCTGCAATTTCAAGCCTTTCATCCTCATGGCTCATATAATAATCAATCTTCGCCTCAAGATCCATTAAATCATAATAAATTACACAGGCCCCAATAGCCTCTAAATCTCTTGCTAGTTCGTGGCTGTAATTTGTAAGTAGAAAGCCTCCACAAGCCGCCACATCCACGGACCTTTGATTAATACCTGACTTAATTCCCCTAAGGGTAGGATTAAGATTAATCTTGCTATTTTTATAAACCAAGTACTGACCTTTATATGTATCCACTATGCCCTTATTTACCTTTGAAAATGCATCTCCCTTGTAATCTGTATAAAGAGCCGTATCATATTTCTTTGAAACTTTATCATTTAAAAGACGAGCAAGTTCTAATCTATCAATGTCTCTAATTTCTTTATTACAAAGCATTTCAAGTAAATCAGAATCTCTAATTATCATATCTGGATTTTTTGTAAAATTAAAACATTTTGCAATCTTTTCACCCATATCAGAGCTTACAAATTTTTCTACTATCTCATCACCAAATACCTTTGTTTGAGCCTTTATAATGGCCTCCACATAGCCTCTATTATAGCCTTCTAAAGCTTCAAACTGACTCTTATATTCACTAATGCTAGCTATTAAGGAGATGTCCTTTTTATACAAATCATGGTCTTTACTACTAGCTTCTTTCATTTGCCTATCCATTCTGTTAATGCTAGCCGCCAGTGGCATGTGAAATACATTTTCAATACCCATATTATTAAACTTGCGCACTTCTGTCTCGTCAAAGTCAAAGACTATATTAAGGGGATTCTTTATAGTTTCAGAATACATGGTGCCACAAGGGCAGTCATAAACCCAAGACATATAAAAGATCTTTTTATTAAAGGCAGCCATGGATAAAACCGGAATATAATTTATGCTAAATAGTAAATCGTAGTTGTCTTCTTCTAATTCCTTTTCAATAAATTTTTGAAAATCCGGCTCGTAAAAGTCACTTTTATGCTCATATCTTACCCTTTTAAATTCGCAGTCTAATTCTTTAAAAGCCTCCATTATGTCTACGCAAATCATCTCATCCCAGCTATAATAAAGTATCTTCATAGTTCCCCCTTAAGCTACAAAGTTTTGCATCTATATAAATTCAGTTCACATTTCCCATATCTAGATTTATTATAACATCAAAAAAGCTTCAGACAAGATTAACTTATCTGAAGCTCTATATTTATTATTATAATTTTATGCCATCTCTACGATTTCTCTAGCTCTCTCAAGGGAAGCGTCTATATTTTTACAGAAGTTTTCCTTACCTACGAGGTTGATGAAATCTGCATGTTCCATAACAGACTTTGGCTGATCCTGAACATGGCTAAGTACAAGAGTGATTCCTCTCTTCTTGCAAAGTGTGTAAATGTTCTTTAAAGAACGAAGGGCTGTAACATCCATAGCTGGAACGCCACGCATTCTAATAACTAAAACCTTTACATCAGCGCCAAGTTCAATGTCTACAAACTTATCTGCTGCCGCAAAGAACATAGGTCCAATGATTTCGTAAACTACTGTGTTCTTTGGAACTTTCTTAAGTCTAATAGCCTCTGGGTCATTGTGTTCGTCAATACCCTCACCAATGTACTTCCAAGACTTAATCTCTGTAACATTAGCCATTCTGTTAAGGAAGAGAAGGGCTGCAAGGACAATACCTACGCCAATAGCTACAACTAAGTCAAATACAATAGTAAAGATACAAGTTACAAGTAATACTAAAATGTCACTCTTTGGTGAGTGCTTAAGTAAGTTAAGCATTTCTCTCCAGCCACTCATGTTATAAGCAACCTGGAAAAGAATTGCTGCGATACATGGCATTGGAATCCATGCTGCATAAGGCATAAGCACTACTAAAATAAGTAAAAGAGTAATTGAGTGAACCATACCAGCAACTGGGGTACGTCCACCATTTTTAACATTTGCAGCAGTACGAGCAATTGCGCCTGTAGCAGGAATACCACCAAAGAGGGCTGATACAATATTACCGGCACCCTGTGCTACTAATTCCTGATTAGGCTTATGTCTACTACCAATCATACCATCTGAAACTACACATGAAAGTAATGACTCAATACCAGCAAGGATAGCGATTGTGAAGGCGTCTGGTGTTAAGTTCTTAATCATCTCTAAACTAACATGTGGAACTGTAAGTCCTGGTAACTTATTAGAAATTGTATATAAATCTCCGATTGTCTTAACTTTCATTCCTAACTTTACCATAACAACAGTTACAATAACTGCTATTAAAGAAGCAGGGATTTTTTCTAAAGCCTTAAATCTTGGCCAGATTATTAAAATAGCTAAAGCTACTACACCTACGATTAAAGCCTGATAATTAAAGGTGTCGATTGACTCTATACAAGCCTTAATCTTATCCATAGTTTCAATAGGGGATGTCTTAAATGTTAAACCTAAAAAATCCTTAATCTGTCCAACTAAGATAGTTACTGCAATACCAAAGGTAAAGCCTGTTGTAATAGTATAAGGGATAAATCTAATAAGATTTCCAAACTTTAAAAAGCCCATAACAACTAAGATAATACCGGCCATAATAGTCGCTACTACAAGGCCATCCATTCCATTCTTAGCAACAATACCTGCTACAATTGTGGCAAAGGCTGCTGTTGGTCCAGCAATCTGAACATTACTTCCGCCTAAAAATGAAATAACAAAACCTGCAAAAATCGCAGTGTAAATACCCTCTTCTGGACCTACGCCAGATGCAAGTGCAAGGGCAATGGATAATGGTAACGCAATAATCGCTACGATGATACCTGAAACAAAATCCGCTGCAAACTGCTTCTTTGAGTAGTTCTTCATACAGTCGAATAGCTTTGGTACAAACTGATTCATGATACACTTCCTACTTTCTATTTTTTATCTAAATATAAATTTTTTATAAACCGTTTGTAAAATTACCATACTGTAGGAACTTTTTCAAGGTATTTCTTAGAATAAAACATATAGATATATTTTTGTAAAGCGGACATTCGGAATCCGCTTCGCTACTTCCTCATGAACGCAGTGGCACTTTGTGCCACCTGTCAGAAGGGGCTTTAACCCCTTCTGACACTAGTAAGCTTTATACCCCCGCTTAAAG
>JAEEGF012219631.1_pt1 | contig 70082 bp, 51 predicted proteins | sample 9134171 | NCBI WGS metagenome assembly JAEEGF01 (sample SAMN16246542, study PRJNA631951) | gut metagenome | biome: gut microbiome; feature: rumen; material: AP-attached | host: Bos | place: Iran: Karaj | collected 2018-10 | reverse complement strand
TTTCAACATTTCAATATCATTTAATACCGGTCCAGAGTGACCATCCACGTTAATTCTGAAACCGCTGTCTTCTCCATTGGCAAGCTGAACAGAAGTTATACGGATTCCCTTGTCATTTTTATTATACACCTTAAAGCGTTTTGTTGAGGAGCCTATAGTGGTAAACACTGTGTCGAAACTCACTGTGTCGTATTCAAACGTTAATCGGTCGTCATTATTTGTTGAGAATTCGTCATTATCACTACATGAACTTGTTACACAGACAACAAATAAAGATAAAAATATGGGATAAAAGAACTTTGAATACTTTTCCATGTCATTGTTATTACATTAATACAATATATTAAACGATTTATATATCATCTTATTGTGTTTAGTATAAACATGTATAATATTGTATATTATATAATGTGTTGATGATACTTCATTTATAATACTACACATTCGTTTCCATTGATTTGAAAATGGACATCATCATTATTTAATGATATTCCATAAACTCGGTTTGAATCATCATGATATTGAGGTCTCGGATCTTGTTGAAGTATCTGTTGAATCAATCTTTGTTGTTCTGTATTATAACGTAGAAGGGCTTCTTTGGTAAATAATACTTTGAGCAATTTCCATTCTTCTTTATCAACAAAACCATTACGGATATTGGTATGTGAATCAGTAAACTCAATATACGGTTTTATATCATATATTGGAGTACCATCCAATAAATCCGCTCCTTCCACATTAATGGTTATACCTTTGTCTTGACTGTAATCAAATGAGTGAATCCGGACTGAAGAGAGACCTATTGGATTGGGACGATAAGGAGAGCGTGTGGCAAATACGCCCACTCGCTTGTTGCCACCGAGACGAGGAGGGCGGACGGTCGTGCCAACGGATTGATGCCGATTTGCAGAAAACCCCCATATTATCCATAAGAAATCAAATGAATCCAATCCCCTTGTAAACTCTTCGTTTCTATAGTCTGGTTCAAAAACAATCTGTCCTGCCAAATCAGGAATTATACCGCTTTGACGTGGAATACCGAACTTGGATTTGAACATAGAATGGAAAATGGCAATAGTTGTGAGATTCATCGGTCTGAGTATTATTCAGTTTCAGTTAATTTGATATGATAACACAATCCCGGTGAATGATAAACACTCACCGGGATATTTAAAAGAACTTAGTAAAGTCAATGTCTTTTAATATCGGAATATTTTAGAGCATTGTTTTCACTTGATTATACACATTTTCAGCAGTGTAACCAAGCTTTTCGTCAAGCACTTTATAAGGAGCAGAAAAACCAAAAGATTCAAGCCCCCAGATTTTGCCTTCTGACTCAGGAACCAACCCAAGAAGATTCACAGGAAGACCAGCAGTCATACCAAATTTCTTAATTCCTGCTGGAAGAACAGACTGCTGATACTCTTTACTTTGGCTGCGGAATAACCCCTCGGAAGGAACGCTGACAACACGGATTTTAACACCTTCTTTACGAAGAAGTTCTGCACCGGCTATCAATGTGCTCACCTCAGATCCAGTGGCAACAAAGATGATGTCGGGATTTTCGTCGGAACCAGCAACTATATATCCACCCTTTGCTGCTAAACTATAATCATTACCTTCTGGCAGATTCTGAATGTTTTGACGAGAAAGAATTAATGCTGTTGGAGTAGCTACATTCTCCATGGCTAGTTTCCATGCTTCTGTTGTCTCCTTTGCATCAGCAGGACGAAGAACAAGCATTGATGGTTTCCCACTATGGTTCTTCAGTTTCTCCATCAGACGAATCTGTGCCTCCTGCTCAACTGGTTCATGGGTAGGTCCATCCTCACCAACACGGAATGCATCATGAGTCCAAATGAACTTTACTGGCAATTCCATTAGTGCTGCCATACGAACTGCAGGCTTCATATAGTCTGAGAAAACAAAGAAAGTGCCACAAGCGGGAATGACACCGCCATGAAGCGCCATACCTATGCAACAGCAAGCCATTGTCAACTCGGCGACTCCTGCCTGGAAGAATGCACCAGTGAAATCGTTTGCACTGAAAGCATGGGTTTTCTTCAGGAAACCGTCGGTCTTGTCTGAATTAGAAAGGTCGGCTGAAGCACATATCATATTAGGAACTTGTTCTGCTAATATACTTAAGCATGCGGCAGATGCTGAACGTGTGGCATCATTGTCCTTTTGAACACATTTGCTCCAGTCAATTTCAGGAGCCTTGCCACTGAACCACTGAGCCTGTTGTGCAGCTTTCTCCGGATTTGCTGTCGCCCATGCCTCTTCTTCTGCATAACGTTCAGCACAAATGCTTTCCAACTCTTTTGCACGGTTAGCATATAGTTCCTTAACTTCAGGGAAGATCTGGAACGGATTTTCCGGGTCACCACCAAGGTTCTTTATAGTGTTGATGTATGCATCACCGCCAAGGGGAGCACCATGGGTTTTACAGTTTGCCTCGTATGAAGTACCATCTGCCTTAATAGCGCCTTTGCCCATGATACATTTACCGATAATCAGAGTGGGTTTTCCTTTCACTTGTTTTGCTTGATCAAGAGCTGAGCGAATCTGAGCGGCATCATTACCTACAATTTCGATTACTTCCCATCCGAAAGCACGGTATTTCGCTGCGGTGTCTTCATTCATCACTTCCTTGGTCTCGGTGGAGAGCTGAATGTCGTTCGAATCATAAAACATGATAAGGTTGTCGAGTCCCAGAATAGAGGCAATACGAGCACCTCCTTGTGAAATTTCCTCTTGAACACCACCATCTGAAATGTACGCATAAATGGTTTCTTTCTCGAATGTGGGGTTTCCCGTGTGAGCAGCTAGGAATTTAGCAGCAATTGCGGCACCAATAGCGTATGCATGACCTTGTCCAAGAGGTCCGGATGTGTTTTCAATTCCTCGTGCTATTTCAAATTCCGGATGGCCGGTTGTGGGAGAACCCCACTGACGGAGATTAGCCAACTCATCAAGAGTGAAATATCCGGCAAGGCATAGTTGTGAATAAAGCATGGGAGCCATGTGCCCAGGATCAAGGAAGAAGCGGTCGCGTCCAACCCATCCAGGATTTTTAGGATCATATTGCAGATACTCTGAATATACAACATTTATGTAATCAGCACCTCCCATAGCTCCGCCAGGATGTCCCGATTTTGCTTTTTCTACAGCACTGGCTGCTAATATACGAATATTATCAGCTGCTTTGTTTAATACTTTAATGTCATTCATCTTTTTAATCTTGCTTTTTGTATTTTACAGCTGCTTCTTCAATCGGGAGTGCAGCTTTATAGTTCTCAATATATTTGTTGAATCCATTAACGTCATCAGGATCGGGGACTACCTCTGTACCCGTATTACCAGCAAAGACTACTTGATCGAGATAATCGGCAAGTGATAGTTTCTTATCATTATTTACAACGTATGCTGCAAGCAGTGCAATACCCCATGCTCCACCTTCTCCTGCAGTTTCCATCACTGAAATAGGGGTGTTAAGGGCGGCTGCAAGCATCCTTTGACCAACTACCGGTGTAGTAAAATATCCACCATGCCCCATGATACGGTCAACCTCTACATGTTCTTCATTGAAAAGTATATCGTTGCCTAATTTTAACACACCGATGGCGCCATAAAGGTGAGCACGCATAAAATTAGCCAAATTGAACTTGTCGTTTGCACTGCGTACGAACAATGGGCGACCATCCATCAGGCCAGTTACGGGCTCACCTGATATATAGTTGTAAGAAATTACACCGCCACAATCAGCATCTCCTTTCAGAGCTGCATTAAAGAGGTTTGAGTAGAGTGAGAATGTGTCGAGTTCAACACCAAGCAGCGCAGTATATTCCTTGAAAATTTTCACCCATGCGTTAATGTCGGATGTACAGTTATTGCAATGAACCATAGCCACAAGAGACCCATCAGGTGTGGTCACCATATCCAACATTTCGTATGGTTTAGACAACTCCTTCTCTAACACTATCATTGAAAAAGATGAAGTACCGGCACTCACATTTCCAGTACGCTGACGAACGGCGTTTGTTGCAACCATGCCTGTTCCTGCATCACCCTCTGGTGGACATACAGGTATGCCTGGTTTCAAATGTCCTGATACATCTAGTTTTAATGCTCCTTCTGGTGTGAGGAATCCTGCATTTTCACCAGCATTCAGTGATTTGGGGAGGATATCGAGCAGTTTCCAGCTGAAGCCTTTCGGTTCGATGAGCTTATCGAATTTCTCAACCATAGCAGCATCGTATGTCTTTGTTTTCGGATCTACAGGTATCATACCAGAAGCATCACCCACACCAAGTACTTTTTGACCTGTCACTTGCCAATGAACATATCCTGCAAGAGTTGTGAGGAATTCAATGTCTGCCACATGTTCTTCATTGTTGAGGATGGCTTGATACAAATGACTTATGCTCCAACGCAATGGGATATTATAATTGAAAAGTTTTGATAATTCGGCAGCTGCAGGACCCGTGTTTGTGTTACGCCAGGTACGGAATGGTACTAGTATGTCATTGCCTTTGAATGGCATATAACCATGCATCATGGCACTAAAGCCAATGGCAGCCAATGTTTCTATCTCAACTTCATATTGTTTAAGAACATTAGCCCTTAAATCTGCATAGCAATCTTGAAGTCCATACCATATTGCTTCTGTGCTGTAGGTCCACAAACCGTCAACCAATTGGTTTTCCCATGTGTGGCTTCCCTGCGCAATTGGTTTGTTCTCCTCGTCAATCAATACAGCCTTGATACGTGTGGAGCCAAACTCAATGCCAAGAATGGCCTTACCATTCAATATTGTCTGTTTTGCATCCATAATATTTATTTATATGTTTTTTGTATAAACAAAGACGCAAAGACACCATTTATAAGTCTTTTGTGTCTTTGCATCTTTGTGTTGAGTAATTAACGGAGTGATTTGTTCAGCATATAATATATTTCATTTATCTGAAGTTCATGCTTGAATTCACTTGTAGTGGTGTTCTTGTTAATCTTCACATACTCTATGCCGACCATCTCTGCGAAATCTTCCCAGTATTCTTCTGTGATATCGTATGAGAATGCACTGTGGTGAGTTCCGCCTGCGAGAATCCATGCACCGGCTCCGATTTCAAATGTGGGTTGAGGTACCCAAAGTGCAGATGCTACAGGTAGATGAGGCATAGGCTTTGGTTCAATACACTCTACCTCCTGCGAAATAAGGCGGAAGCGGTTTCCTAAGTCAACAACTGTAGCTTTGATTCCACGGCCTACTTTGGATGTAAATACCAGACGAGCTGTCTGTTGCTTACGGATTCCGATACCGAGGAAATGAACCTCAAGCTTTGGTTTATCGGTTGCAATCAGTGGACAGATTTCAAGCATGTGGCTTTGCAGGCAAGAACTCTGACTGCCAGCAAAGTTAAGTGTGTAATCCTCAAGGAATGAACAGCCTGTTGGCATACCTTGCTGGATTACCCAGAGTGTGCGATACAAACAAGCTGTTTTCCAGTCGCCTTCTGCACCAAAACCATATCCTTCTTCCATCAGACGCTGTGATGCAAGACCTGGAATCTGGTCAAATCCCAGGAAGTTCGGATCGTCTATGTCTGCTCCACCTAAATCATCGAAATTCGTGGTGAAAGCGGTAGCGCATTCATCTTTCAACACGCGACGCAATGCAATTTCAGCTTTTGCTGAGTTCTTTACCTTTTCCCAGTAAACTTCCTCACCGCTTTCGTCAATTTTGATGGTGTAGAGCTTCTTATACTCCTCAACCAGTTCGTCAGCTTCAGCGTCTGTCACTTTCTTGTAGTACTCCATTAAACTGGAAACTGGATAATAGTCAACATGATAACCCAAACGTTGCTCAAACTCAACACGGTCACCGTCGGTAACTGCCACGTTGTTCATGTTCATACCAAACATTAAGCAACGAACATTCTTTGCATCAGCAACACCTGCGGCAACACGTGCCCAGACTGCGATTTTCTTTTGAGCCTCTTCGCTCTTCCAATAGCCGCAAACCACTTTGCGGGCAACACGCATACGAGTGCAGATGTGACCAAATTCTATGTCACCATGGGCACTCTGATTCAGATTCATGAAGTCCATGTCGATGGTATCCCATGGAATTTCAGCATTATACTGTGTGTGGAAATGGAGTAGGGGTTTCTGAAGATCCTGAAGACCTTTAATCCACATCTTGGCTGGTGAGAATGTGTGCATCCATGTGATGATACCAACACATTTTTCATCGTTGTTTGCTGCTTTCATCACAGCCTCAACCTCGTTGGAGGAATTTGCTGTTCCTTTGTACACAATTTTGATAGGAATGTTGCCACTTGCGTTCAAGCCTTCAACCATTTCCTTTGAATGTGCATCTACTGCGATAACAGCATCACCACCATAAAGTAACTGGGCACCTGTGACCCACCAAATCTCTAAATTCTCAAAAGCTTTCATTTGTTTGTTTTTTAAGTTAGTAAAATATTGTGTTTAAATCTCGATTTGCTAGTTGTTCTCTCATTAATCAATGCTTATGACCTTTTTGGCCATAATAAGCATTAGGTCCGTGTTTCCGGTTATAATGTTTCTCAACAAGAAGTGGATTCATTGTTAAATCTGGATTTACAGAATAAGCAATAAATGCCATTTTCGCACACTGCTCCATCACTTTGGCATTATAAACAGCGTTGTCAGGGCTGGTGCCCCAAGAGAACGGACCATGATTTTTTACTAACACAGCAGGTGTGTGGTCTGGATTGATTTTCCTTATATTAAGTATCTCATCCACAATGACATTTCCAGTTTCTAGTTCGTAAGCACCCTCCACTTCTTCTTTAGTCATATCACGAGTGCATGGAATCGCTTTGTAGAAATAGTCAGCATGAGTTGTACCTATGTTCGGAATGTCTTTACCAGCTTGGGCGAAAGCTGTTGCGTAGGTGGAGTGTGTGTGCACAACACCCTGAATATTGGGGAATGCTTTGTAGAGAACGAGATGAGTAGGTGTGTCAGATGAGGGATTCAAGTCTCCTTCCACAACTTTTCCGTTTTCCAAATCGACAACAACCATGTCGCTGGCTTTCATTTCATCATAACTCACACCGCTTGGTTTAATCACAACCAAACCTTTTTCTCGGTCAATACCGCTTACATTACCCCATGTGAAAATCACAAGTCCTTGTTTTACTAAGTCCAAGTTGGCTTTGAACACTTTCTGTTTGAGTTCTTCTAACATATTGGTTTAAATAAATAATCAATTTATTGATAAAGGATATGATTCGTTTTTTTGTATAAAAAACTATTTTGGAAATTGATAAAGTGCAGCTCCTCGTTTAGAAGTTACTTTATCTATTTTATCAGTTTTTAATAGGATGTTTCGTTCTAATATAGAACGTCGAAAGTTGCGTTTGTCAATAGTGTGCCCGAGGACGGACTCATATAGAACTTGAAGCTGGGTCAGTGTAAAATATTCTGGCAGAAGATTTGAGCCGATTGGATCAACAAAGATATGTCGGCGCATCTTGTCTAATGATTTCTCAACCATGATGTCATGGTCGAAGCAGAGATGTGGTTTTGAATCAACATCAACCCACTCAGCCTTTTTCAAGATATTTTCCTCTTTATATTTTTCAACATTTACTAATGCGTAGAATGCAACAGAAACTACACGATCGCCTGGGTCACGATCAACATCGCCGAATGCACCAAGCTGGCGCATGTATATATTTGTAATACCGGTAAATTCTGTTAACACCCTTCGGGCTGCATCATCAATGCTCTCATTTTGTTCAACAAAACCACCAATCAGTGAAGCCTCACCTTTGCCTGGGTCGTATGGACGTTTATGGATAAGTAATTTTAAAGATCCGTTGCTAAATCCGAAAATAGCACAATCTACAGCAACAGTGAATTTGGGATGTTCACTGTAGTATTTCATTGTGTTGATTACTGAACCAGATAAGTTCATGAAATTAGTTTTATGAATTAGATTGATTATGTTTTAATGAGGAATCTGAACGATTGCGTTTCAGATCCCTCATTAATTAATTAGAAGAAATACCAATAGAAGGCAGCGCAACAAGCAATTACACCTAGAGTGCCTACAATATCCCACACACCCCAACTTTGAGAAATCTGCTTTCTGTATTCAGGAGTGAATGTGATGGCATCAACTTGTGCCTTTGATGGTGCAGGGGTAACAAACGAGATAATAATCATCATAACGATAATGAAAACTAGAAGCCAGCACTCAAAGATAAGCCAGTTTGTCTGCCAGAACCATGTGGTGTTTTCCCAGAACCAACCAGTCATATTAGCTTTACCAGACTCTGTAAGTACATTGGTGACCAGACGGAGCATTCCAATAACGAAACCGCCGATAAGTCCCCATTCTCCTGCTTTCGGTGTAATCTTTTTAGAAAAGATTCCAAGAGTGAATACTGCGACCATTGCGGGAGCAATTAGAGACTGAATGTCCTGAAGATATGAATAAAGGTTGCCCATACTCATCATTACTGGCATCCAAGCAAGACCTAGGAGAACTACTACTACTGTTGCAATACGTCCTACCAGTACATAGTGCTCTTCGCTCTTACCTTGTTTCATTGGCTTGTAGAAGTCTTCTGTGAAAAGAGTTGCACAGGAATTGAAAAATGCAGCAAGAGAAGCAACTAGAGCGCATACAAATCCAATTGTTACAATGCCTTTAATGCCCATTGGAAGTATGTTCTTAACCATCATAGCGAAAGCACCATCTGTTTGAGTATGATCTGTGATGTCCATTTCTATGCCACTTCCGTTTTTTAATGAGAGAGCATAAGCCACCATTCCTGGAATTAAAAACATGAAGCATGGAAGGAGTTTGAAGAAGCCGGCAGCAATTGTACCACGACGTGCTCTTTTCATAACAACGGAGTTGTCCTCGCCTTTGGTCTGACCAAGTACACGCTGAACAATATGCTGGTCGGTACACCAATACCAGAAACCTATGATCGAAGCTCCTAAGAAAACGACATAACCTGGGAATTGAGGATACATCGGATCACCTGGATCCGGATGGAACATATGGGTGGTTCCATAACCGTTATGAGCTTCATTACATGCTGCCATCATATTCTTCCAACCTTCACTAATACTACCATCGCCAAGAATTCCCAAACCAAGGAAGAGAACTAAGAACGAACCGATAATAAGTATAGGTGTCTGAATTGCTGACAATGTCATAACACCTTTCATTCCTCCAAAAACAGTAAATACAGCAGTTATAGCTATCAGACCTAATGCTCCCCACCAAAAAGGAAGACCGAGAAGGAACTCAAAGAAGATACCTCCAGTAAATGCGGTAACACTTACTTTTGTCAAAACATAAGCAATCAAAGTGATGATTGAAAGCCATGAACCCGTTCTTTTTGTGTAACGGAATTTAAGGAAGTCGGGCATTGTGATAATCTTGCCCATTTTGTTGTTAAGAAGCTGATAAAAAGGGACAAACAGCCAGCCCAATATGAGAATCATCCATCCTTGCATCTCCCAATGGGCCATACCAACGCCATCCTTTGCACCAGTTCCAGCAAGTCCAACAAGATGCTCAGAACCAATATTTGCAGCGAAAATAGCAGCACCAATAATATACCAAGGCTCGCCCTTTCCGAAAAGGTAATCTTGGCTATCGGCACCAGCCATTTTCTCTTTATCTTTCTTTATCGAGCGGTAAACAGCCCAAATAATGGCTAAAATTCCTACACCGAGGATTGCCCAGTCAAGCCATTCGAAGTTTTTTGACATCCAATTCATTGTCTAAGTTGTTTATAGTTAATAATTTGTAATTCTATTAGTTATTTTTTTACAGAGAAAGCAAATTTACAATAGCTTTCGTATGTTTCACCCGGTTTCAGCCAGCAATTGCTGTCTTCCCATCCAGGTTTGTTGTATTTGTTAGGTGAGTCTGGATATTTCTGAGTCTCTAAACATACAGCACACTGCTTCTGATAAGTGATACCTTTCTTGCCGACACAAGAACCATCCTGGAAGTTCCCGGTATAAACCTGAATTCCTGGTTCGTTGGTATAAACCTGAAGTACTATACCTGAACGAGGATCAAATAATTTAACTGCTTCTTTGGTCTTATCACCCTTTGTATTCAGACACCAGTTGTGGTCAAATCCACCTCCAGCAGCTTTGACCTCAGGGTCTGCATCTCCAAAGTTTTCACCCAACTTACATTCCTTGCGGAGGTCGAACACAGTTCCTTCAACAGGTTTAATTTCACCGGTTGTCATATATGTGGTGTCTGTTGGAGTGTAGTTGTCTGCATTAACAGTAATCAATTCATCTGCAATTGTGTTGTTTGGATCACCACTTAGATTAAAATAAGAATGGTTGGTCATATTAATAACTGTCAGCTTATCTGTTGTAGCCTTGTATGAAATCTCAATAGCATTATCGTCTGTCACTTTATAGGTTACGGTAGCTTTCAGATTACCCGGGAAATTGTTGTCGCCGTCAGGAGAATCCATTGTCAATTCTAATGTCTTGCCATCAATTTGTTTGGCATCATAAACTTGATATTGCCATCCGTCAGGACCTCCATGAAGGCAATGCCCAAAATTGTTTTGTGGTAATTGAATTTCTTTTCCATCAGCTGTTATTTTGCCTTGGGCTATTCTATTTGCATAACGTCCTATTGCTGAGCCATAGTCGGTTTGATTGTTCTGTGGGAAATATTTCTCCACTTTGTCAAAGCCAAGAACTACGTCTTGGAAATTCCCGTCTTTGTCAGGAACCATAATGGAAACGATACGCCCACCAAAGTTGGTGATATCTACTTCCATACCATTTTCATTAGCTAATGTGTACAAAGCAACCTCTTTTTCGCCTTTTAAGTCGTTTTTGTAAGTTGTTTTAAAGTCTTCTGCTTTTAATCCGGACTTTAGCTCTCCGTTGGAACTTTGACCATCTTTTGCGGCTTTTTTATCACCGTTACATGAGCATAATAAAGCTACTGCTATGAATGCTCCTAAAATTAAGTTAACTTTTCTCATAATGTCGACATATATTTTTGTTAGTAATAGTGTTTTTATGTATTTTATGAGGTGATTCTGAAATTTAAAATGGCCTATTTTGCAACTTTTTAGGTGTGTTTGGTACCATCATTTAAATTTTTATCAAAGTTAGTCTTTTATTCTTAAAAAATAACCAATAAAAATATGTTGTAAAACATAAAAGTGTATTTTTAACACTTAATCGTGATGAAATAAGGGGATGTGTATTGATTTACACATCCCCACAATGATATTTAATTAATCCAATATTTGTATTAGCATAGTTTGCGAGAACCATCACCAATAACTACATCTATCACTTTTGGTGATTTGCCATATTTTTCCTTGAAGCGGGAAACTGCTGTCTCAACAAAATTGTTGTACAAATGATCTTCTACAAGGTTGATGGTGCAACCACCGAAACCGCCACCCATTATACGTGAACCTGTTACACCACAGTCGCGTGCTACATCATTGAGAAAATCCAACTCTTCGCAACTTACTTCATAATCTTTGCTTAATCCTTCATGAGTGGCATACATCATTTCGCCGACTTTCTCATAATCGCCAGCCTCAAGAGCATCACACACAGCAAGCACACGGTCTTTCTCACCAAGTACATACTTGGCGCGCATTGTATCAACTTCACCGACTTCATCTTTCACCTCTTCCAAGTCTTCCCATGTACAGTCACGGAGTGTTTCTATTTTACGGTCTGGATGTTTGGCGGCAATGTGTTTTACCACATTTTCGCATGAGTTACGACGATCGTTGTAAGGTGATCCAACAAGTTCGTGTTTCACACAAGAATTGATAAGCACCAGCTTGTATCCCTGGGGATTCCATGGGAAATACTCAAACTCACCACTGCGACAGTCAAGACGCATGAGGTTTCCTTTCTTACCATGGACTGATGCGAACTGATCCATGATACCACAATTAACACCAATATATTTATGTTCTGTAGCCTGCCCAACTTTTGCAAGGGTCATCTTGTCAATCTTATTGTCACCAAATAAGTCATTGATTGCAAATGCGTAACAACTTTCAAGGGCAGCAGATGATGACATTCCGGCGCCATTAGGAACATCACCGGCAAATGCAGTATCAAATCCTTCAACAGGTACGCCAAGAGCCATCATTTCACGTGCCACACCATATATAAAACGGAAATGAGTTGCGTTCGGACCTTTTTCATCATCAATAGAGAACTCATCATAATCTTTCATGTCAATAGAGTACGCACGAATAATGCGTGTACCATTTGGACGTACCTCTGCAATCATACCTTGAGTAACAGCACCAGGGAACACGAAACCACCGTTATAATCGGTGTGCTCACCAATCAGGTTAATACGACCAGGAGAAGCATATACAGATCCGTGCTCCCCACCAAGATGTTTGATGAAACGAGTTTTTACATCATCGATTGTTAATTTCATAATAGGTTGAATTTTATTTGGTTAAATATTATTGTTATTTTTTTACTTTAAATACTATGCTGCAGTTTGTACAAGCTTTTTTAATCCTATTTTACTTCCCCAATTACAAAACCAAAGGAGATAAGCATAGAATACAAACATAATACACATTGCAATTATTACACCTGTTGCATCTACAAATGCACCCATCACAGGCATTAACAGAGCAGCACCAATAACCCCTGTATTGATAACACCAGATGCGGCTTTTGTGTGTCTGCCTAATTTCTGTAAACCGAGATTGAATATCAATGGCCACATAACAGAATGGAATAAACCTGCTGCAAGCATAAGCCAAATTCCTATCATTGATTGTGAGAAGACTAATGAAGCGGCAATACATGCTGCACCTAATATAAGACATGTGCTTAAAAGTTTTCTTGGCTCAAATTTTGCTAAGATACCAGCTCCCACAAAACGGCCTACCATCATGCCACCCCAATAGAAGGCCAAATAGCTTGTAACAACTTCAGACACGTCTTTTCCGGAATATTCGGGAAGCAGTTCGAAACGATATTTTAACATTGATGGAACACCAATTTCCACACCCATGTACATGAAAATACCCAGAGCGCCAAGCCATACGTGAGGATATGCAAATACGCTGTTTTTCTCAATTAGTTTTTCTCCACTAGCTTCATTCTGTTCACTTTCGTTTATTTTGGGTAATTTAATAAAGAATAATACAACGCAAATGAAAATTGTAAAAATACCAAGCCCAAGGTAAGGACCTGGAACATATTCGGGAGCTGGGTCTTTACCCGCAATTATTACAGATGTGATAAAAATAGGAGCGACTGTAGTGGCAACTGAATTAAGTGCTTGAGATAGAGTCATACGGAATGCACCCTTTTCAGGTGAGCCCAACACCATCACATAAGGATTAGCAACGTTTTGAAGCATGACGATTCCCATTGCGACAATACACATTGTTCCAAGGAATACAAAATAAACATTGGCACCTGAAGAAATTGCCATGTTTATGCCTAATGAATTAATTACAAAACCTATTCCTACTACGGCGAGGCCTAAGAGCAAGGTTGCTTTATACCCAATTTTGCTCATTAATAAAGAAAATGGAATGGCTAATAAGTATGCTCCATAGAATGCTGTATTTACATATTGACCATCTTGTGCAGTAAGATTAAACGCTTTTGAACAGAACGGAATCATGGAGTTGTTCATTGTTGTTACAAATCCAATAAGGAAGCAAACAATGAACATAACAATTAATGCGAACGTATAGTTCTGAGTTTGTTTGTTTTGTGCCATATTAATTTATTGTTTTTTTCTATTATACAATACTAAATTTATACACGGTCTTCTGTTTATATGTTTCTTCAGGATTAAGTATCACTGAAGGGAAGTAAGGACGGTTCGGGCTGTCAGGAAAATGCTGTGCTTCAAAGCAAATGGCGGAACGACGGGGGAAAGTAGCTCCATGCTGACCAGCGTATCCCGTAGCCCAGTTATCGGTATATACTTGTACACCAGGTTCTGTAGTATAAACTTCCATGATTCGACCTGATTTGGGATCTGTAATACGTGCAGCGAATGTCAATTCACCTGGTTCTTTTTTGTTTAAAACGAAGCAATGATCATAACCTGCACCATTTTTTGTTTGAATATCATCCGCATCTATATCCTGACCTACGGTTTTTGGAGTGGTAAAGTCGAAAGGCGTACCTTTTACCGAATCAATTGTCCCAAGAGGAATAGAGGTTTCATCAATAGGAACATAATGGTCTGCATTGATTTCACATATTAAATCATCAACAGTTGGTGTAGGGTTGGCAATTCCTGCTATTGAGAAATAGCCGTGATGTGTCATATTGACAATCGTCTTTTTATCGGTTTTTCCCTTATAGTCAATAACAAGTTCGCAATCGTCAGTCCATGTATAGACCACTTCTATTTCAAATCTTCCCGGAAAACCTTCTTCCATATCTTCGGCTACATAGTTTAATTGCAAGGCATTTTCACCTATTGGTTTTGCATCCCACACACGTTTGTGAAAACCTGTAGGACCGCCATGAAGAGCATTAGGACCATTGTTAATAGCAAGTGAATATTCTACGCCGTCGAGAGTGAATTTTCCTTTGCAGATACGATTTCCATAACGTCCGATGAGTGTAGATAAATATGGCTCTGGACTTGAGATGACATCGTCGATATTATCGTGACCTTGAATCACATTACCAATATTGCCGTTTTTGTCTGGAACCATAATAGCCACAAGTGCACCACCATAGTTTGTAATAGCAACTTCGTAGCCTTTGGCATTCTTAAGGATGAAGAGATCCGTTTTCTTACCGTCCACTTCTTTCTGAAAATCTGCGGCATTCATTCCGCATAAATTTTGATTAGTTCTCATATTATTAGTTTTTTAGAGTGTTTCCATAAAACATAATTAAGATGTCTGTTAATAACAATCACAATTATTATGCAAATAAAACATTTTTTTTTAATATAAACTAATATCTGAGCATTTATTTTTCCAAATAATTGAAATTATTTGTTTTTTTTATTATTTATGGTAGTTTTGTGAAATTTAAAAAGCATTATTTGTATCATTTCCCTTTATCGACTTTAATAAATCTGCTACGACAAAAGTACTGCCTCCAATAAAGATAAAATCATCTTTGTCGGAGTCCTCAAGTGCTTTGTTGTATGCTCCAATTACTGAGGTATACGATTCTCCTTCAAGTGAATATTGCTGTGCTATTTGTCTTATAGCTTTATTACTTAATGCACGGGAAACTGAAGCCTGACAAAAATAATATACAGCATCTTTGGGTAAAATTGAAAGCACTGCGTTTATGTCTTTATCGTTTACCATTCCCAGCACAATTCTCATTTTTTTGTATTTTTGCTTAGATAATTGTTTAACAATATAATGAAACCCGCCAATATTATGACCTGTGTCGCAAATGACGCGTGGAGTAGTATGCAGTTGCTGCCAACGTCCCATTAGACCTGTGTTTCTTTTTACATGTCTAAATCCGTTACGAATACTTTCAATAGATAATTTGTTAAATGTTTTTCTCAAATAGGGTAGAGCTGATAAAACTGTATTAACATTTTTTTTCTGATAGATACCTCCTAATTCACAAAAAATTGTTCCGAAAAGTCTTGTTTTAAAAAGAATTCCCCCATTATCACATAGTTTACTATATGTTATCTGTTTGTTTTCTTCGGCAAAAACTATTGGACATTTAACTTCATTAGACTTATCGGTAAATACTTTACGTGTGGCACATTTACTCTCTCCAATTACTGTAGGGATGTCTTTCTTCATAATTCCCGCTTTCTCATTGGCTATTTTTGCAAGTGTGTTACCTAGTAAATTAATATGGTCGAAGCTGATATTTGTGATAATACATAATTCTGGTTTAATAATATTCGTGCAATCCAGTCTTCCTCCTAATCCAACTTCTATTACAGCAACATCAACATTTACTTTGGCAAAATAATGAAAAGCCATAGCTGTTACCACTTCAAAAAATGAAGGATAAAGAGGTTCAAAAAAAGATCGTTCTTTCTCGACAAACTCAATTACATCTTTCTCGCTGATTTTTTCTCCATTAACTTTTATCCGTTCTCGAAAGTCAATTAAATGAGGTGAGGTATAAAGCCCCACCTTATACCCGGATTCTTGAAGAATTGAAGCCAACAAATGCGAACAGGAACCTTTACCATTGGTTCCTGCCACATGTATTGTTTTATAATGTTGATGGGGATTACCAAAATGATTGTCAAGCTCAATTGTGTTAGACAATCCCTCTTTATATGCTCCCGGACCAAGATTCTGAAATATCGGAGTCTTGCTATATAAATAATCTAAAACTTCATTATAAGTCATTTGTTATTCAAAATAAGAGCGTAATTTTTTGTTTATTCTTTCCTTGGAAGCTGTGGAGGGACTGAAAGATTTGTCGTCCTTAATATTATTTAGCATAGATTTTGCTGAACTAGATAATTCTTCAGGAATATAAACGCTAACATTTACAATCTCATCTCCTTTACCATGGCGAAATCCTTGGGTTTCAGGAATTCCTTTCCCTTTTAACCGAAGCGTTGTTCCAGGCTGTGTTCCTGGAGCTATATTGATTTTTGCCCTTCCATCTATTGTCGGCACTTCAACAGGACCGCCTAATATGGCTTGTGGTAATGTAAGTATAAGATTGTATATAATGTTTGTTCCTTGACGTATGAATTGCTCATCAGGTACCTCTTTTACTATTATATGTAAATCGCCAGGAACTCCATTGTGCCGGCCTGCTCCACCTTTGCCTTCGAGTTGTAACATCATGCCATCTTCTAATCCGGCTGGGAAATTAATATCTACAATATTTTCTCCAGGAACAATTCCTTCACCATTGCAATGGCGACATTTATTTTTGATTATTTTTCCCTCTCCATGACAATTTGAACATGTTGTCTGGGTTTGCATTACTCCAAGTATGGTTCGTTGCTGACGAATCTCAACACCACTTCCATTACAATTAGGACATGTGTCAATTTGACCGTCATTACTTCCAGAACCATGACAATGGGGACATATAACATCGGTTTTTACCTTGAATTTCTTGGAAGTGCCATTGACTATTTCTTTCAAAGTTAATTCAACTCGTAACCGTTGATCACGACCTCTGAAAACAGGCTGGCTTCGACGACTCGATCGGCCACCGAAACCACTAAAACCTCCACCAAAACCAAATCCTTCAAAAAGGTCGCCAAATTGAGAAAAAATGTCATCCATACTCATGCCTGCACCACCAAAACCGCCACTTCCATCTACACCTGCATGTCCGTACTGGTCGTATTTCTGTCTTTTATCAGGATCTCGCAGAACATTGTAAGCTTCTGCTACTTCCTTGAATTTTTCTTCAGCACTTTTATCACCTGGATTTTTATCCGGATGATATTTCAAGGCAAGTTTTCTGAATGCTTTTTTGATGTCTTCAGCACTGGCATTCTTCTCAACACCTAATATCTCATAGTAATCTCTTTTTGTCATAATAAATCAACTTTTCATTCCGCAACAGCAACTTTTGCATGACGGATAACTTTATCATTTAACAAGTAGCCACATTGCACACAGTCAATTACTTTACCTTTGGTCTCATCAGGATTTCCCGGAACCATAGCTATAGCTTCATGATAATCAACATTAAAGGTTTCACCGATTGGATCAATTCTTCTAAGACCATTAAGCTCTAAAGTGTGTTTTAGCTTCTCTATAATCAATGTTATACCTTTTTTCAGCGAGTCAACGTCTGTTTCTCCATTCATGTTTGCTTCTGCTCTCTCAAAATCATCTATGATAGGAAGAATGGATGTCAAGACCTTCTCACCTCCATTTAAAATCAAATCTGTCTTTTCTTTTATCACTCTTTTACGATAATTGTCAAACTCTGCCATGAGCCTAAGATATTTGTCTTTTACTTCTGAAAGCTCTGTTTTTATCTTGGATATGGCGTCATCACAGTCAAGAATCTCCTCATTATTGTCTGTTTTAACAAATGGGATATCTTCTTGTTCCTTTTTGTCATCAGAAATACAGCCTTTATCAAGGTCATCTTTTTTATCACACTTTTTCTGACTAGTTTGCTCTTCTGTCAGTTCTTGACTTTCGTTTATGTCTTTTTCTTTATTCATTATTCATTTTTCTTTTTATTCATTTTTAACAAAAACAATGCCAACCCATTTTTAAAAGGTTGGCTTATGACAATTTGTCTTAAATATATGACAGTTCATTAAATCTGTTCAAGTGTATAGCTTGGTGGTAATGGCCGGCAGTTGTAACTGCTTGCCATGGACTCTCCGTATGCTCCAGCACTCCTGATGGCAATAAAATCACCTCTTTGAGTCTCTGGCATCAGATAGTCTTTCACGAACACATCACTTGATTCACATATAGGTCCGACAACATCATATTTTTCATAATTGCTGATAATTGCAGGTGTATCTGTCAGTCGAATATTGGACGTTTTGGAAATGTTTTCCACTTTATGGAATGCATTGTATAAAGCTGGACGGATTAATTCTGTCATTCCACCATCAACCATCAAAAATTTTTTATGTTCCGTCTTTTTTACATACAATGTTTTACAAATTAGTGAGCCACACTGACCAACTATTGCACGACCTAATTCAAAATGAAGCTGTTGGCGTGGCTTGAGCTTAAGATTATCAGCGAACGTGGAAAAATATTTTTTAAAGTCAGGAATTGAATTGTCATTTGGGTTTTCATAGTCTATTCCAAGCCCCCCACCGACATTGACCACATCAATATTCAACCCTGCCGTTTTCAGTTTTTCAAGAATGCAGTTGATTTCTAGACACAGACTTTTGAATGGATTCATGTCAAGTATCTGACTACCAATATGGAAGTGAAGACCTCTAAAAATGATATTATCCATAGACATTGCCATTGATATCCATTGTTCTGTTTTCTCTTTAGATAAACCGAATTTGTTTTCTGCTAGCCCAGTTGTTATATTGGCATGGGTATGTGCATCAACATCTGGGTTAATACGTAAACACACGTTTGCTTTTTTCCCTTTCCTACCGGCAATCTCATTGATTACTTCAAGTTCAGGAATGCTTTCAACATTAAAGCTGAAGATTTCATTGTCAATGCCTAATTCTATTTCTTCATCGGTCTTAGCGACTCCAGCAAAAACAATAGAATCCCCTTTAAAACCGGAATCTAAACATTTTTTTAATTCTCCTCCACTCACACAGTCAATACCTAATCCATATTTGCTGATTACATTCAGCAATTGTAAATTAGCATTTGCTTTTATTGCATAATGAACAAAAAAGTTATTATATTTGTTTTTTTCCTCTATAATGCTATTGAGCGTATTTTCTAATAATTCAAGATCGTACAGATAAAATGGGGTACGTATTGCTGACAAATTTTTCTCCATAATTCTTTTGTCTATCTATTGAAAAGTCTATTTGATAACGCCTGTAATGCACGTTTTTTATCCGTTGAAGAGACGAGGAATGATATATTGTGACTACTTCCACCATAAGAAATCATTCTTACAGGAATGTTTCTCATAGCCTCTGTTGCATCAGATTCAAATCCGACGTTATGCCAGTTTAAATCGCCGACCACACAGATAATGCACATGTCCTCATCAATCTTAACTGTTCCGAATTTTTTTAATTCATTTACTATACTTTTCAGATGAGTCGGGTTGTCTACAGTTAATGATACACCTACTTCTGAGGTGCACACCATGTCTATGCTGGTTTTATATGTTTCAAAAATTTCAAAAACTTTCCGAAGGAAACCATGGGCAAGAAGCATCCGACTGGAAATAATATTTATTGCTGTAATATTGTCTTTTGCAGCTACTGCTTTAATCTTGTGTTGTTCGGTTTGGTTGCTTATAACAGTTCCTGGAGCAGTAGGATCCATGGTGTTTAAGAGCTTTACGGGAATACCTGCAAATTTTGCGGGCTGAACACATGTTGGATGAAGAATCTTAGCACCAAAATAGGCTAATTCTGCTGCTTCCTCGAAATGTAAATGACTCACAGGAGCTGTTTTGTCAACATAGCGCGGATCGTTGTTATGCATTCCGTCAATATCGGTCCATATTTGGATTTCACTTGCGCCGATAGCAGCTCCAACTAAAGATGCAGTATAGTCTGACCCTCCTCTTTGGAGATTATCCATTTCTCCATAAGCATTGCGGCAGATGAATCCTTGAGTAATATATATATCTGCATCCTGGTTGTTGGTAAGTTGTTCTTGCAATTTATCACTGATATACCCTAAATCAGGTTCTCCATTCTTGTCTGTACGCATAAATTCCAATGCTGGAATCAAACATGCCTTGTGTCCATTTTCCAAAAGATAATTTGTAACCATGTTTGTCGATAAGATTTCGCCTTGCCCGACAATCATTTTTTCTTCATACATAGTGAAAATTCCTTTTGTGAATGTACGAAGAAAATCAAAAACATCTTTCAATATGTTCCATGTAATGTCTTTATACTTATTGGTTGAATACAACTCATCAACATGCTTCCTGTATTTTGCCTCAAGAGTGTTGATCGTTTCAAATGCACCTTCTGGGTTTTTCTTATAAAGATAATCAGAAATCTCAACAAGAGAATTTGTTGTTCCAGACATTGCAGAGAGCACAACAATTTTTTGCTCACCATCTGTTATCAGTTTTACGACATCCTTCATGCGTTGTGCCGTTCCAACTGAAGTGCCTCCAAACTTTAATACTTTCATACTTAATTAATGTGTATAATTAACAAACGAAATTTTATTTATTATCAATATTTGTTGTGGTTGATGTTTCGCTATTGTCATTTTCTTCGTCAGAGTTTGCTTTGGTATTTATCTCGGCTGCGTTTTCTGCAATAGCTTCTTTTATGCGTTTTTGTCTATCAACCTCATTGTCGATTTCTTCGTCTCTCTTTATCTTTTCTATGACACTATGAATATCATCCTTATGTGTGATTTCCATAAATTTATGATCCACACATTGAAAAACTCGTCCAGGATAAAGGTCAAGTAATTTCACATTATGAGTAACCATAACTACTGTGGAGCCTTTGCCACATATCTTATGAAGAAGTTCACATATTTTATTGCCTGTCTCGACATCTAAATTTCCAGTTGGTTCGTCTGCAAGAATGATATCAGGTTCATTTAGTATGGCTCTGGCTATAGCAATACGTTGCTGTTCTCCTCCAGATAATTCATTCGGGTATTTATATCCTTTTGTGCTCATTCCCACCATGTTTAGTACTGATTCTATGCGATTCTTTATTTCATGTTTGTTCTTCCAGCCGGTTGCCTGTAACACAAATCTTAAGTTTGCCTCAACTGTTCTGTCTGTTAATAATTGGAAATCCTGGAAAATAATGCCAAGCCGTTTTCTTAACTTGGGTAAATGTTTGCGACGTAGTTTTTTCATATTATAATTCAAAACCTGCGCATCGCCTTCTTTTATGGCTAATTCACCATAAATAGTTTTCAACAGTGAACTTTTGCCTGAGCCAACTTTACCTATAATATAGGCAAATTCACCTTTCTCAATTTGAAGATTAACATTATGGAGAACTTCTAATGTTTCCTGATATATATTTACTAACTTATAATTTATCAACATGTTTCTTATTTTTTTATAATATATTATTCATAAAAAGATATGATGTGCATGTTCTTCACAAGGTAAGCATCAGTGCTTATGCCATTGTGGATCATGGCGGACTTGCAGTTCTCTTGCTATATCCTCTATGCTTAAACCTTTTGATGTCAGAAGCACAATAAGATGATACATCATATCAGAAGCTTCATAAATAAGTCTTTCATTATTGCCTGCAACTGCTTCAATAACAGCTTCCAAGGCTTCTTCTCCAACTTTTTGTGCCATACGATGGCACCCGTCATTAAACAATGAAGTGGTATATGAACCCGCAGGTAGCTCTTTTTTACGTTTCTCTATGAATTTTTGTAGCGAAAGAAAGAACATAATCGGGTTTTCATTTCTTTCATTCCAACAGGTATCAGCACCAGTGTGACAAACAGGACCATCTGGATTAACATATATTAATAATGTGTCATTATCACAATCGTTTTTAATTTCAACAACATGAAGGAAGTGCCCGCTAGTTTCGCCTTTTGTCCAAAGTTCTTTACGTGTCCGGCTGAAAAATGTAACCTTACCTGTTTCTACAGTTTTTTTATAGGCATCCTCGTTCATAAATCCAAGCATCAACACTTTTAAGGTTTTTGCATCTTGAATAACTACGGGTATCAATCCGCCCATTTTATTAAAGTCTATCATCATATTTATATTTTTCTTTATAATTAGCAATTATATTCTTACATTAATTCCTTCATCCAATAAATATTGTTTTAATTCAGGAATCGATATCTCTCCAAAATGGAAAACCGATGCTGCCAGTGCTGCATCACTGTTTCCGTTTATAAATGTGTTACGGAAATGTTCCATTTGCCCAGCACCACCTGATGCGATTACTGGGATGGTTAATAAATCAGATAGTGTCTTTAGTGCATCATCTGCAAATCCGTTTTTTACTCCATCGTGATTCATACTTGTGAAAAGAATCTCACCAGCACCACGGTCATTAACTTCTTTGGCCCATTCAAATAATGTTTTATTAGTAGGAATCCTTCCACCATTCAGATAACATAACCAGCAATCTTCTTTATTTTTTTTTGCATCAATAGCTACCACGCACACTTGAGAACCAAAATGCGAGACGATTTCATCAATTAAATAAGGACGTTTTAATGCAGCTGAATTTACACTTATTTTATCAGCTCCTGCATTTAATAGTCTTTCAACATCTGATAGCTCATTTATCCCACCACCAACAGTGAATGGAATGTTTATCTCTTTTGCGATTCGTCCAACAAGCTCTGTAAACGTTTTCCTACCCTCATGGCTGGCTGTAATATCTAAAAAAACCAGTTCGTCGGCCCCTTGGTCGCTATAAAATCTTCCCAATTCAACTGGATCACCTGCTTCGCGAAGATTTACAAAATTCGTTCCCTTAACTGTCGTACCATTTTTGATATCGAGGCATGGTATAATTCTTTTAGCTAGCATAATATTCGAATGTCATTGATTAAAAAATTCATATAAATCTTCAAACCGCACTCTTCCCTCATAAAAAGCTTTACCAAAAATAACAGAAGGAATGCCATTTTCGTTAAGACTTCGAATATCGTCCGCACTACTAATACCACCACTCGCTATTAAGTTCAAGTCAGGAAAATGATTCAAGATGGATACATATAGTCCTGTTGCTGGTCCCTTCAACATGCCATCTCTTGAAATATCAGTACATAAAATATTACGAACTCCAATGGATTTATATTGATTTATAAAATCATATAATTCTTGATCTCCTTCCTCTTTCCATCCGTTAATACTGATTTTTCCATTTTTTACATCTGCACCTATAACAAAACGGTCAACACCATAAGTTTGAATCCACTCATAAACGGTTTCTGGATCTTTAACAGCCAATGAACCAATTGTAATCATCTGTGCACCAGCATCAAGGGCTCGTCTTAAATCGTCATGGCTTTTAACTCCTCCACCAAAATCCACGACTAATGATGTTTGGTTTGTTATCTGCTCCAAAATATCGATGTTAACCACATGAGATGATTTTGCTCCATCAAGATCTACTAAATGTAACCGTTTAATTCCATGAGCCTCAAATTCTTTAGCTACATTCAAAGGCGAATCAGAATAAAGCTTCTTTTGAGTGTAATCTCCCTGTGTTAGTCTGACACATTTTCCGTCAATGATATCTATGGCAGGTATTATCTCTATCATATCTCAAGAAAGTTTCTTAGGATTTGTTCACCAATTTTTCCGCTTTTTTCAGGATGAAATTGAGTGGCATAAAAATTGTCTTTATGTAATGCGGAAGAATATGGTAAAATGTATTCTGTTGATGCAATGGTATATGGACAAACAGGAGCATAGAAACTATGAATAAAATAAGTGTAGCATCCTGAGTCAATATTATTAAATAACGGGGATCTCAGGTCATGAATGGTGTTCCATCCCATTTGTGGCACTTTGTCTTCATGTTTTTGTGGTTTAAAACGATACACGTCAACATCAAAGATTCCAAGGCAATCAGTGTCTTCCTCATCTGAATGACGGCACATGAGCTGCATACCGATACATATACCCAGTAAAGGCTGTCGTAATGACTTAATTACATTGTCAAGGCCCTTCTCACGTAAAAAAGCCATCGTTGTGCCCGCCTCTCCTTGACCAGGAAACACAATATGTGATGCTTGTGACAGTTTCAGTGGATCCGCTGTTACGATTGGCTCAATACCTAATCGCCTGAAAGCATTAACCACACTACAAATGTTTCCTGCATTATATTGTATAATTGCTACATTCATTCTATTATAATTGCCATATATTTTGCAAAGTTACAAAAAATAAATAATATTTTAGTAACAAAACTAAAATGAATGAACAAAAATGTAAATATATCTAAAATAATCACACTATTATAGAATTGTATAGGTGAGATTTAAGCTTTTTTTAGTAATTTTGCACGTAAATAATAATCATATATAATATTTTTGCTCATGAGGTTTTTTATACTGTTTGTTTTATTGTTTTTAGGCTTTCGTACGGTATATTCACAAAATGAGATTAATAGCGCTGATAAACCTGCTAAAGTGAAAAAGAAAGACGGAGATAACACATTTAAAAAAAATACTATTTTTAAAGAAATCAAATCGTATTATAAATCAAAAAATTATAATAAAACCAATGATATAATATTAAACACTTATAAACTGTATCCAGAGGCAAAAAATGATATTGATTTTGTGGGTTATGAAATGAATACTCAATATCAGTTATATCTGGAGGAAAACAGAAAGTTATATCTTAACAATAAAGGAGATACCATTAAGCTTTTTTCATTTATTTATAAAACTTACGAATGTGGTTTAAGATGTGACTCTCTCAGAATGATACCAAACAAGAAGGGAAAATTAAACTCCAAATATTTATATGATGTCAACAATCATTTGTCTTTTTTGAGAAATAATTTGAAAAGTGGAGGTTTTTTCTTTTTGAAAAATAAAAAATATTCAGATGCATTACCATTTTTTAAAATGTATTTAAACACATTAAATAATCCAATTGTTTATAAAACCAAAAATGAAGAAATCCTCCCAGACAGTGACACTGTCAGAATTTATAAGATGGCTCTACATGCCGCATATGGAGCAAAAGAATATTCGCAAGTGATAAAATATTTGCCTATTGCATTATCCGATACTGTTCGTAAAGATGTCATGTTGGAAATGGGAGCTGAATCTGCTTTGCAATTAAATGATTCTGCTACATTTGTTCGGCTATTGAATGACGGCTTTGATGAATATCCTTCAAATGATTATTTTAGTGCTAATTTAATTAAATTATATCATGATCATAATGATTTTAATAACACAATGAGAATATTGGATAAACGCTTGGAAATTGATAGTTTGGCAATTAAATACTTGAAGTTGAAGGGTAATGAATATTATGCAATTGACTCAATTGATGCGGCAATTCCCTCTTTTAAAAAAACTGTTGATCTTGAACCGGATGACACGGAAACATTATTAAAATTGGGTAGTATTTATATCCGAAAAGCACGCATTTTCTATAATCAAGCAAATCTCAAAATCGGTTCACCCGATTTCTCCAAGAATAGAAAACATCTAACGGAATTATATACTACAGCAATGGGCTATTATGAGCGCGTAAGGCAAATACGTCCACAAAATCCTGAAATGTGGAAAAGTGGTTTAAGAGAAGCTTACTACAAATTAAATAAAGGAGAAGAACTTAAGCTTTTAGAAAGTGTAAGATAAGAATATACAATTTATAAGTTTTTTCATCGTTATATAGTAAATCAATAGTTGTACAACATGAAATTAATACATTATGCTGCCCTTTATTTAGCAATTTCGTTATTGTTTTCTTGTTCTAACGAAAACATTGCATTTAAAAAGGGAGAACAAGCTTACGCTGTTGGTGAATATTATAACGCTGCGTCTTATTATAAGTTGTCATATTCACGTTGCTCTCCTAAAAAAGATAAAGTAAAACGTTCCTTAAGGGCTTATAAAATGGGGGATTGCTACAGACGAATTAATCTGGTTCAAAAAGCCACTTCTGCATACCAGAATGCAATACGTTATGGGGCTGCTGACAGTACTGCATACTTATATTTAGGACAGCAATATCTTAAGTTATCTAATTATAAATCCGCTGAAGAGTGTTTTAAGAAATATTTGGAGATTTGTCCACAAAGTGAGTTGGCATACATTGGTATTTTATCTTGTGAACTTGCTCCTCAATGGAAAAACTCACACTCTGAATATACTATAAAAAAGGATCCTGTTTTCAATTCAAGAAGAAGTGATTTTTCTCCCGTTTTGGTAGGAGACGAATTTGATAATCTGATACTTACTTCGACTCGTAGCGAATCTAAGGGAGATGAAGAAAATGGCATTACTGGTTCCAACTATTCGGATTTGTTTTTAGCAAAAAAAGATGAAAAAGGGAAATGGAAACAACCAGAAGTTGTTGAATCTGAGGTGAATACGCCGTATGACGAGGGCGCATGTTGTGTGTCTCCTGATGGTAAAACAATGTACTTCACAAAATGTTCAACAGACCCTGATTATCCGCGAAATGCAGAAATCTGGCAATCAGCTCGCTCTGATGCTGCCTGGGCAAAACCATCAAAATGCGAAATTTCAAAAGACACTTTGTCTTCGTTTGCCCATCCTGCTGTTTCACCAGATGGTATTTGGCTTTACTTTGTAAGTGATATGCCTGGAGGAATAGGTGGGTATGATATTTGGAGGGTGCGTATTATGGACGGAGGAAAATTTGGTGGAGTAGAAAATGTTGGACGTCCAATCAACACATCTGGTGATGAAATGTTCCCGACCTTCCGTTTTAATGGGGAATTGTATTTTTCTTCTGATGGTCATCCTGGAATGGGAGGGCTCGACATTTTATGTGCTACACACGATTCTATTGAGGGGTGGAAGGTTGAAAATCTAAAATATCCGATTAATTCCAATATGGATGATTTTGGCATGACTTTTGAAGGTAAACACAGTCGCGGTTTCTTCTGCTCAAGTCGTAATGACAATAAAGGCTGGGAACATATATATAGTTTTGAAAAACCTGAGATAGTATATACCGTTACAGGGTGGGTTTATGAAAAAGATGGATATGAACTACCTGAGGCCTTGGTTTATATGGTTGGTAACGATGGAACTAATGAAAAAGTAAGTGTCAAAGGAGACGGGTCTTTCACAAAAGAATTACAACCTGGTGTGGATTATGTGTTTCTTGGTACATGTAAAGGTTATCTTAACATACGCCAATACATAAAAATTCCGCCTTCACGCGAAAGCAAAGATTATACTCTACAATTTCCCTTGCCTCCAATGAACATTCCAGTTATTATTGACAACATTTTCTATGAGTTTGATAAGGCCACCCTTACAGAAGAATCTACTGAATCGCTTGACCGTCTTGTGGCGATGATGACTGAAAATGAACATGTTACTATAGAATTATCTTCTCATTGTGACTATCGTGGTAATGACGACTATAACGAGCGTCTTTCTCAAAGAAGAGCTGAATCGGTCGTAAACTATCTTATTGAACATGGGATAGCAGAGGACCGTCTCACAGCAAAGGGATATGGTGAAAATAAGCCAAAGATTGTCACAAAAAAAATGCACGAAAGACTCCCGTTCCTTAATGAAAATGACACTCTAACAGAGGCATTTATCAAAGCATTACCAGAAGAACAGCAAGACACTTGTAATGCATTGAATCGACGTACGGAATTCCGTGTTCTACGTACAACCTACGGAATAACTATGGAAAGTTTATTAAAGGAAGCTAAGAATGAAGCAGAGAATGAGAATAATAAATCTGCAATAAAACGTGATGAAAAAGACGAGAACGAAGATGATAATTTATTCGATGTGTTTTAAAAAAAAGTAACCTAAATGTTGTTTTATTTGCGAACAAAAAAAAAAATGAGTAAATTTGCAGATATTTTTAGATTATAACGTTTAAATGCTTAAATAATTCAATAAAATGAAAAGTAACTTGCAAATAGCACGCGCAGCGTATCAACCAAAGTTGCCCAAAGCTCTTCTGGGACCCGTTAAGGCAAAGGAGGGTGCTGCTACCAAATCAGTGGGTAATCAAGATGAGATTAAGGCCATGTTCCCTAACACTTATGGAATGCCGGTTATTGAGTTTGTCGAAGGAGAAGAAAAGAAGTATGCTCCTTTTAATGTTGGTGTTATTCTTTCTGGTGGACAGGCTCCTGGTGGTCATAATGTGATTTCTGGTCTTTTTGATGGAATCAAATCCTTAAATCCTGACTCAAAGCTATATGGTTTTATTCTTGGACCCGGTGGGCTTGTTGAACACAATTATAAGGAATTGACATCTGATATTATTGATGAATATCGTAATACTGGTGGATTCGATATTATTGGTTCAGGAAGGACTAAACTGGAAAAAGAAGAACAATTTGAAAAAGGAATTGAAATTCTTCGTGAATTAAACATCCAAGCTCTTGTTATCATTGGTGGTGATGATTCAAATACTAATGCTTGTGTGCTTGCTGAGTATTATGCGGCAAAAAAATATGGTGTTCAAGTAATTGGCTGTCCTAAAACCATTGATGGTGACTTGAAGAACGAGCAGATTGAAACCTCTTTTGGCTTTGATACTGCTTGTAAAACATATTCTGAATTAATTGGTAATATTCAGCGCGATTGCAATTCATCGAGAAAATATTGGCATTTCATCAAATTAATGGGACGTTCAGCAAGTCATATTGCCTTGGAGTGTGCATTACAATGTCAGCCTAATATATGCCTAGTAAGTGAAGAGGTTGAGTCAAAAGGAATGACTTTGGATGCTGTTGTTGAATATATTGCAAATGCTGTTGTTGCACGAGCTAATGATGGTAACAATTTTGGAACTGTGCTTATTCCTGAAGGTATTATTGAATTTATACCAGCAATAAAAACACTTATTGCGCAACTTAATGATATCCTTGCAGACAATGTTATGATGTCTCGTGAAGAGACGATTGCATTTGTGAAGAAAAATCTTTCAAATGATAATTTAAAAGTTTTCAACTCTCTTCCTGAGGATGTTTCTGCGCAATTGGCTCTTGATCGCGACCCCCATGGCAATGTTCAAGTTTCACTTATAGAAACAGAAAAATTGCTCTCTCGAATGGTGTCTGAAAAACTGGAGCAATGGAAAAAAGATGGTAAATATAATGGTAAGTTTTCTGCTCAGCATCATTTCTTTGGATATGAGGGACGTTGTGCTGCTCCTTCCAACTACGATGCCGATTATTGCTATTCATTAGGTTTCAATGCGTCACGTTTGATTGCTAATGGAAAGACTGGTTATATGTCTATTATCAAGAATACAACAGCTCCAGCTTCTGATTGGGTTGCAGGTGGTGTGCCAATCACGATGATGATGAACATGGAAAAACGAAATGCTAAAATGAAACCTGTGATTAGAAAAGCATTGGTGGAACTTGATGGAGCACCTTTCAAGTTTTTTGCTGAAAACAGGGATAAATGGGCACGTCAAACTTTATACGTTTATCCTGGTCCAATTCAATATTTTGGACCTGCCGAAGTCTGTGACCAGCCAACTATTACTCTTAAGTTGGAAAAGGCAAAATAGTTTGAGAATCATCTATGTTTTATATAAAAGCGTATGGTACAATGTACCATACGCTTAATCCTTATTTCAGAGTTATAATAGAACTGTTTTTCAAGCATGTGGGATAACAATAATATATCAAGACCTCTCCACAAAATTCCCAGAAGTATTCTATGGATATTTTTGTGTACTGTTATTGTTATATATTGTTATCTGTTTTATTCTAATTTTGTAAAACCATACTCTTATAGATGGAAAGCATTGTATGGAGAGGTGGCATATCCTAAAGGGTATATAAGAGGGATAGATATTTCTCACTACCAAAAAAATATCAATTGGACTAAATTAAGAAATCATATAATTCAAGATGTGCCAATCTGTTTTATTTTCATAAAAGCAACAGAAGGAAAGGATGGGGTAGATCCTACATTTGACATTAATTTTGAAAAAGCAAAGGATAATAAAATTATTCGTGGCGCATATCATTTTTTCACTACCCAAAGTAGTGGATTAGAACAGGCTCAACATTTTTGTGATAAAGTGCATCTTCAAGATAATGATTTACCACCAGTCCTTGACATTGAAGTAGATATGGAAATAGGTGGACATGAGGAAAGAATCCTTAACGAAATTGTTAATTGGTTAACTTTTGTGGAAAACCATTACCGTATAAAGCCCATTATCTATGCATCGTATCGCTTTAAAACCAAATATTTAAATGATCCTTTTTTTGATCAATATCCATATTGGGTTGCTCATTATTACGTAGATTCATTAGAATATGAAGGCAATTGGGCTTTTTGGCAACATACTGATGCTGGACATGTTGATGGAATAGATGGGTATGTTGACATAGATCTATTTAATGGAAATCTGGCAAAATTTAATCAAATGTGTATTTCTAAGCACAAAAACATGTAATTGACATTTGTTAAAAAAAGAACATATTTTCCAAAAAAATTCGCTTTTCAACTTGATGTTTTTGAGATAATAATAATAATGAGTAATTTTGTAAAATAAATCCCATCCAAAATTTGAAAAAAATAACATATACTATTATACTCATTACAGTCTTGTTTTTGATTGTTTCACAGAGAGTGATATCCTCATCTTTCGATGAGAAACATTTTTTTTATATAATAGACACACATGCATTTGATCCATCAGATACAATTCCTGAGATTTCTGACACAAATTCTATAATTCCCAAAAATGAAAATACAGACAGTCTGATAAACAAAAAAAAACAAGCTACACAATGGAATGATTCGTTGGCTCAAGCAGAAGACTCATTAAATCGTCTAAAAAGAAGTACACTTGAAGACCCTGTAGCATACGAAGCAAAAGACTCTATAGTTTTCATTATGGATTCTAAGAATGCTTATCTTTACGGAAGTGGCAAAGTAGAATACCAGAATATCACTTTGACATCAGAAAATATAACAATGAACATGGACAGTTCAATTGTACATGCTGTAGGTGTTGCAGATAGTCTTGGACAGTTATATGGTAAACCAATTTTTAAACAGGGTAAAGATGAGTATGAGTCAGAAACCATGAGCTATAATTTCGACACTAGGAAAGGTTTTATTACAAAAGTAACTACAGAGCAACAAGAGGGCTTTCTATATAGTGAGGAATCTAAAAGAGGAGATAATAATGAATTATATCTTCGTCATGGGAAATACACAACATGCGACCAAGAACATCCCCATTTCTATATTGCTCTCAGTCGGGCTAAAGTTCATCCTGGTAAAGATGTTTTCTCGGGCCCCGCCTGGCTAGTTGTTGAAGACGTCCCTTTGCCTTTGGCTATTCCGTTTGCGTATTTTCCTTTCACAAGTAAATACAGTTCCGGATTCATCATGCCTAGCTATGGTGATGAAAACACTCGTGGATTCTATCTTCGTGATGGAGGCTATTATTTTGCTGTTAATGATTATTGGGACTTAAAGCTTACGGGAGAAATATTCACTAAAGGTTCATGGGGATTAGGAGCCCAAACAACATATAAAAAAAGATATAAATATTCTGGGAATTTTTATTTTAATTATCAAGTAACGAAAACAGGTGAAAAAAACTTACCAGATTATACAGTGACCAAAAACTTTAAACTTCAGTGGCGGCATCAACAAGATTCAAAAATGAATCCAAACAGTTCGTTTTCAGCTAGTGTGAATTTTGCCACTCAGAGTTATGAGAAAAATAATCTGACAAGTTTGTATAACCCAACATCATATTCTCAAAGTACAAGAACATCATCCATAAGCTATTCCCGTTCTTTCCCCAAAATTGGATTGAGCATTTCTTCCAGTTTTAATATCACTCAGAATATGCGTGATTCAACATTGTCTCTTACCTTGCCGAATTTGAGCATCAGTTTGTCAAAATTCTATCCATTTAAACGCAAAGTCCTGGTTGGAAAACAGAAATGGTATGAAAAAATATCCATGAGCTATTCTGGAACATTGTCAAATAGTATAAGCACAAAAGAAGATCAAATCCTACATAGTAGCTTGATAAAAGACTGGAATAATGGTATGCGGCACTCAATTCCGATTTCATCTTCTTTTACTATCTTCAAGTATATTAATGTAGTCCCCTCATTTGACTATACCGAAAGGTGGTATACAAAAAAAGTGAACCAAAGTTGGAATACAGACAGACAATTTTTGGAGAAAGATACTGTTTATGGTTTTAATCGTGTTTTTAATTATTCATTGGGTGTGTCTGCTAATACTAAAATATATATGTTTTATGAGCCGAACCAAAAAATTTGGGGTGATAAAATCCAAAAAATACGTCATGTGATAACTCCATCAATTTCTTTCAGATATGCTCCAGACTTTAGTGCTTCTAGATATGGATATTATAAAACATATACTAAAACTGATTCTGAAGGTAATGTTTCTGTTGTGGAGTATTCACCATTTTCGGGTTCTTTGTATGGGGTGCCTGGACCAGGACGTACAGGATCCGTTTCATTTGATTTAGGTAACAATTTAGAAATGAAAATGAAAAATGACAACGATTCTGTAAAAAAAATAAGCATTATTGATGAATTAGGTGCTAATATATCTTATAATATGGCTTCAAAAACTCAGCCATGGAGTAATTTGAGCACAAGGTTACGACTAAAATGGGGAAAATTCACATTAAATCTTAATAGTACATGGGCTACTTACGCCTATGAATTTGACCAAAATGGAAATGTAATTGTTGGAAATCGTACAGAATGGTCATACGGAAGGTTTGGCAGATTCCAGGGAATGTCTAAGAATTTTTCTTACACGTTTAATAATCAGACTTTTAAAAAATGGAAAAAAACACTTAGAAAACTATTTTATGGAGAAGATGATGATGATTACGCTGAAAATGAACAAGAAAACGAAGATGTTGACAACGATACTGAAATAGAAGAAAGAGACAATAGAAGGGGAACTGAAAAAGATAAGGGTTCAAAAGAAGGATTAGATGAAGATGGATATATGATATTTAATATACCATGGTCATTCTCAATTTCATACGGTATAACAATGACTGAAGACCGTTCTAGAAACATCAATGTTAAAAACATGAGATACCCCTATAAGTTTGTACACAACCTTAATTTCTCGGGCAATGTGAAGTTGTCGTCAAACTGGAATGTCAATTTTACTTCTGGTTGGGATTTCACAACAAAAGAGTTGACCATGACAACTGTTAATATATCACGTGACATGCATTGTTTTAACATATCCGCTGGATTTGTTTTTGGTCCTTTTACATCATATCATGTAACAATGAGAGCAAATGCAAGTACCTTGACAGATGCCCTAAAATATGATAAGAAAAGTTCCTATTCAAGTTCTATTCAATGGTATTAAATCATTGATGAATTATTTGGTGTAATAGGAGGTGTTGTCAATAAAACGTTTACAAAGTCCATCGTAATTTTCTATGCGTCGATCTCGGAGAAAAGGCCACCAATGTCTTACTTCTTCTGAACGTTTAAGTTGGATATCTACAATAGCAACATCTTCTTCTTCCTCTGGAGACTGGTAGATGAATTCTCCTTGAGGCCCTGTGACAAATGATGTTCCCCAGAACTGAATTCCTTTTGTCTGTCCAGACGGATCTTTTTCATGACCAACACGATTAACGGTCACGACATATAAACCATTTGCCACAGCATGACCACGCTGAATTGTTTGCCAAGCATTTCTTTGACGTTCTTGCTCTTCGATTGTGTCTGAGCTTTCATATCCTATTGCTGTTGGGTATATTAATATTTCTGCTCCTTGAAGAGCCATCAGACGGGCACCTTCTGGAAACCATTGGTCCCAGCAAATTTGCACACCAAGAATGCCTACAGATGTTTTGATTGGGTGAAATCCAATATCTCCTGGTGTGAAATAGAATTTTTCGTAATAAGCCGGGTCATCAGGTATATGCATTTTTCGATATATACCAGCTATGGAGCCGTCCTTTTCTAACACAACAGCTGTGTTGTGATATAATCCTGCAGTTCTTCTCTCAAATAAAGAGATGACAATGACAACTTCATACTGCTTTGCCAATTTCCCGTAGAATGTTGTTGACGGCCCTGGTATAGTTTCTGCTAAGTTAAAAAAAATGGGGCTTTCCACTTGGCAGAAATATAAAGAATTATGCAATTCTTGCAGAACAATTAATTGTGCATCTTTAGAAGCAGCCTCGCAAATTTTAGCCTCTAATTTTTTTTTGTTCTCTTCGATGTCGGCAACACAACTTTGTTGGATTATTCCTATTTTCATTTTTTATTATTTTTTGCAAATATAAGCAAATTGCATGAAATAAAAAACTAAAAGTTATTTTTTTACATCGATAATTTTAACAAATGCACTCTCGTAATAATAAATGAAATTCTTTAAAATTGATTTTTAATTAATAATTCCCTTTTTAGCTGTTAGATTTGCAGATGGTGTTTGTCTGAGAAATTAATGATTAGACAGAGAAACAAATAAAAAATTCATTGAGTCTTGATTTGAGTCTTGAAAGTCTATAATAATAAATAAAACTGAGCATTTATTTTGTGTTGTCGTCACTAATTTGTAACTTTGCAAAATATATGCAAATTAATTAACATTGTATTATGCCAGTTATATCCATACGTGGAAATGAGATGCCTAGTTCTCCAATTCGGAAATTAGCACCTCTTGCTTATGCGGCTAAAGAGAGAGGCATTAAAGTGTATCATCTAAACATTGGTCAGCCGGATTTGCCAACACCACAAGTTGCCATAGATGCTATAAAAAATATTGATAGAAAAATCCTTGAATATAGTCCTAGTCAGGGGTATAGAAGCTATAGGGAAAAACTAGTTGGCTATTATGAGAAATTTAAAATACATCTGACACCTGATGATATCATCATAACTACAGGTGGTTCTGAAGCTGTTTTATTTGCTTTTTTATCATGCCTTAATCCTGGTGATGAAATAATTGTTCCAGAGCCAGCCTATGCTAACTATATGGCATTTGCGATTTCTGCTGGAGCTGTAATTAAAACAGTTGCAACAACTATAGAAGAGGGTTTCTCATTACCTAAAGTCGAAAAGTTTGAAGAATTAATCAATTCCCGCACACGGGCGATATTGATATGTAATCCCAATAATCCTACTGGCTATTTATATACTCGTAAGGAAATGAACCAAATACGTGATTTGGTGAAAAAATATGACTTATATCTGTTTTCTGACGAAGTATATAGAGAGTTTATATATACAGGTTCTCCTTACATTTCTGCCTGCCATCTGGAAGGTATTGAGCAGAATGTTGTTTTAATTGATTCTGTGTCTAAACGTTATTCTGAATGTGGAATAAGAATTGGTGCTCTGATAACCAAAAATGTTGAAGTCAGAAAAGCGGTAATGAAATTTTGTCAAGCACGTCTTTCGCCTCCTTTAATCGGCCAAATTGCAGCAGAAGCATCACTCGATGCTTCTGAAGAATACAGTATGAATGTATATGATGAATATGTTGAACGTAGGAAATGTTTGATAGATGGGTTAAATAAGATTCCTGGTGTTTATTCGCCTATACCCATGGGCGCATTTTACACTGTAGCAAGATTACCGGTTGATGATTGTGAGCGTTTTTGTGCATGGCTATTAACAGACTTTAATCATGAGGGTGAAACCATAATGATGGCTCCTGCAAGTGGGTTTTATACAACTCCTGGAGCTGGTAAAAATGAAGTCAGAATTGCATATATTCTTAAGAAAAATGATTTGGAACGCGCTTTATTTTTGTTGAGAAAAGCTCTTGAAGTATATCCTGGACGCGTAGATTAACGGTTCTCATAATAATGGGTTTTAATTTCTTCATTGCTAAACGTATCTATAATAATAATTCAGGAGATATTTCTTTCTCCCGGCCATCTGTGATGATTGCAACTGCTGGCATTGCTGTCGGAATTATTGTTATGATTATCAGTGTTTCAGTGGTTTTTGGTTTTAAAAAGGAAATAAGCGGAAAGGTCATTGGCTTTGGTTCTCATATCCAAATTCGAAGTCATACTGTAGATGAAAATCACATTGTTCTACCTGTGACAACTGATGATAAATTATGTGACTTATTATCTAAAATACCCGGAGTGTCTCATTACCAGGATTATGCGGTAATAGCGGGACTTGTTAAAACAGATGAAGATTTCTGCGCTATACAAATAAAGGGGGTGGGAGAAGATTATGATTTATCCTTTTTTGAAAAATATTTATTAAAGGGGAAAATGCCTGATTTTTCTTCTAAATCATCTAAAAATCAGATTCTGATTTCTAATCCCATTGCTTCTGAGATGAAACTTGATGTTGGAGGAGCTGTATATGTGTACTTTATCAATGAACAAAGTCAAAAAATTAGAGCAAGAAAATTTTTTGTATCTGGTATTTATCAAACACATTTGGAGGAATTTGACAAAATTACCTGCTTTACTGATATACACACTATTCGTAGGTTGAATAATTGGGAAAACAATCAGTCGAGTGGTGTGGAAATTATGGTTGAAAATATAGATAATGTAGATACTATTGTTAATTATCTATCACAAAATATGGATTTTAAAATTGACAATAGGGGATACGAACGGGGTGTTTATAAAATCCAAGACTTGTCACCCCATATTTTCGCATGGTTGGATGTTCTTGATATGAATGTGATAATGATATTAATCCTTATGCTTGCTATTGGGGGATTTACAGTGATGGCTGGGCTTTTAATTGTCATGCTCGATAGAATTCAAATGATTGGAATCTTAAAGTCACTGGGTGCCAACAATCTGACAATAAGAAAGATTTTCTCGTTTTTTGCTGTTATGATAGTAGGTAAAGGACTATTAATCGGGGATATATGGGGAATTGGTTTGTGTTTTATTCAAAAATATTGTTCTATTGTGAAGTTGGATCCTTCAACATATTATATTGATTCTGTTCCTATTGAGATGAATTGGGTATATATATTGCTGATTAATATGGGAGTTTTGTTGATGTCATCTTTGGTTATATTTGGCTCATCATTTTTGATGTCAATAAAAGGTCCATCCTCAACAATAAGATGGGAATAAATTTGTTTTTTACGGAATCCAGTGCCATTTATAAAAGATTTTTTATATATTAATCGTCCAATAATTGATGTATTAATGGAAGAACAACGGATTTCAAAACTTTTGTGTTGAGTCTATGTTCTCCTTCAAATCTTATGACATTAGGATAGTGTTTACGAAATAAGTCGTAAGTATTAACTTGTTTATCGTAAATGCCGAATAATCCCCAACATTTATTTCGGTCGTCATCAGTTATATCTTTAAACTGATTTCTTTCAATCAGATTATGATGCTGAATAATCTCTCTTGTAATTTTGAATTCTTTCTGATTGTCTTTTCTACGGTTAAAAAATTTGTGAGTGCCTGTCTTCAGAACAGTTCTTAGTTTAGACATGTTTAAGGCTGGATTAACACATATCCTTTTGTACCCTTTCATTTGATGGGCATACATCCCCCCCATACTTGTGCCAATAATTAAATCTGGTTTTTCCTGTGCACAATGGTCGGTTAAGAAGGGAAGGGCCACAAAAGGATCTATTGGGATGTCTGGAGCAATTACTTCTATTTCTGGTAACATCATTCTCAAGTTTTCTACTGTTCCTGATGATCCCGATGATCCAAAACCATGAAAATATATAATCTTTTTTTTCATTTTTTTCTTTTAATAGATTGTTTAATAAAACTGTGTTATTATATGATTGTCAATAAAATATTTATAAAGAAACGAAAAAGTGTCGCTCTTCGCAGAGAAACACTTTCTTTACTTTCAATAGGTATTAGCTTTTAAGGTAAAAAGATTGTTTTCAGGATAACATTGCAAATTTAGCAATTATTAATCTTTTATAACATTAATTTTTTATGTTAAAAAACATATTTATTGAATGTGATGTTACCTCGGTAGTTGAGAAATGTATATTTTTATAGTAAAGTATATCTTTAGTAAAATTTACTAATTAACTAAAAATAAATAATTTATAAATAACTATACAATATGTCTTTCAACGTGATATATAATAAAAAGTGGATTACAATATAGAGTTGTATTAACAATAAAAATAATCTTATTTAATATGTTTTAAAATAACTATATCGTTTCTTTTGATATATTTAACCTAAATATGTTTTATTCTTTATATGTTGAATGAAAACGAGGTAATTTTATTTTTTTATGATAAACAAAAAAAATAGAAGAATATTATTAGGATTTAAGTGCATTTTTTGATTTTTTTTGTTTAAATTTGCATATAATTATAATTAAACTGTTTTTATTATGGTACAAACAACAATTACCGATGAAAAGTATGAACCGATTAGTTTTGTAGAAGAAATCGTCAAAAAAGATCTGGAGAACAAGAAAAACGGTGGTCGTCTCCAGACGCGTTTTCCTCCAGAACCTAATGGATATCTTCATATTGGTCATGCAAAAGCAATTTGTATGGATTTTGGTATTGCGGAAAAAATGGGTGGCGTATGCAATCTAAGGTTTGATGATACAAATCCGTCAAAAGAAGATACAGAATATGTGGATTCAATAAAAGAAGATATTGAATGGCTGGGATTCAAGTGGGGTAATATCTATTATGCTTCTGATTATTTTAAGCAATTGTGGGATTTTGCTGTCAGACTGATAAAAGAAGGCAAAGCTTATGTCGATGAGCAAAACAAAGAAACTATCAATGAGCAGAAGGGCACTCCAACTACTTCTGGTATAGAAAGCCCATATCGTAATCGTCCTGTAGAAGAAAGTTTGAATTTATTTGAAAGAATGAATCAAGGTGAGTTTGAAGAGGGTGCTATGGTGCTCAGAGCAAAGATTGATATGACTAATCCAAATATGCATTTTCGCGATCCTATTATTTATCGTATTATAAAAACACCTCACCATCGTACAGGTAATAAATGGAATGCTTATCCTATGTATGACTTTGCACATGGACAAAGTGATTATTTTGAGGGTGTTACACACTCTATTTGTACACTTGAATTTGTTGTGCATCGTCCATTATACGATTATTTTATAAATGAACTGAAAGAAAATAAAGATCTTGACGATAACCGACCGCGTCAGATTGAGTTTAACCGCTTGAACCTCACATATACGGTTATGTCAAAGCGGAAATTATTAGCATTAGTACAGGAGGGGCTTGTGAATGGTTGGGATGACCCTCGGATGCCGACAATATGTGGCCTTAGACGACGTGGATATAGCCCTGAATCAATAAGGAAATTTATTGATATGATTGGATATACAAAATATGAGGCTATAAATGACTTTGCCATGTTGGAAGCGGCTGCTCGCGAAGATTTGAACAAACGTGCCACCAGGGTCAGCGCAGTTGTTAATCCAATAAAGTTAATTATTACTAACTATCCTGATGAGCTGGTTGAACAAATGGTTGCAATCGACAATCCAGAAGACATAGAGAGCAAAAACCACATTATAGAGTTCAGTAAATATCTATGGATAGAAAGAGAGGATTTCATGGAGGATGCTCCAAAGAAATTTTATCGTTTAAGCGTTGGACGTGAGGTGAGGCTCAAAAATGCATATATTGTTAAATGTACTGGTTTTAAGAAAGATAGCAATGGTGAGATAGAGGAAGTGTATTGTGAATATGATCCTATGACCAAAAGCGGTATGCCTGACGCAAACCGCAAAGTGAAAGCAACATTGCATTGGGTGAGTTGCAATCACTGTTTGCCAGCAGAAGTGCGTTTGTATGACAGGTTGTTTTCTGTTGAAAACCCCAGTGCGGATGATCGGGATTTTCGCGAATTACTGAATCCTAATTCTTTGGAAATTCGGACTAATTGTTATGTAGAGAAATATTTACAAGGTTTTAAACCTTTAGATTATTTACAGTTCCAGAGACTTGGCTATTTTACATTGGACTACGATTCAACAGATGACAGGTTGATTTTTAATAAAACGGTTGGACTGCGCGACAACTGGGCAAAAATGTCAAAATGACTATTAAAAGATGACTGATAATTATTTTGATTCAAATGAATTTCAAGAATCACTTTCCCTTTATTTAAAATCTAAAAGGGATGGTGATTCTTGTTATATGGATTCAGATGATTTTATTAGCATCTCTGATTACTTTATAGAAGAGGGAAATATCAAAGAAGCAGAAAATGCACTTACTCTCGCTTTGAGAATCCATCCGGACTCAAAACATTTAATGGTGGCTTATGCTGGTGTTCTTTTATGTGACTATCAATTTGAAAAAGCAAAAGAAACGATAACAGATGTGACTGAGCAAGATTGTTATGATGTCCTATACCTGTATGGTCAATTAAGTTGTGCGGTAAATCATGATTATGAAAAAGGTGATGCTTTTTTTCGTCAATGGATAACTCATATCGACTCGGACTATGATGATGAAGAGGTGGGTTATAGCGAAGAGTTAATATCCGACGATGAGGATCGTTATGATTATTGTAGCAAAAGACGGGATGCTCGTTTTCGAATCATTATGTCATATTTGGAATTTGCAGATGAAAATTCAAAGGAGAGATATGTGAAAAATTGGATGAAAGATTATATTCAGAGATTTGATGAAATTGGTAGATATACAGAGGATTATTCATTAGCAAAGACATGTTATGAATTAGGTTATTATGATAATCTTGATGAGCTTCTCACACGTATTTTGGATGTTAATCCATATTATGAACAAGGATGGACTATGTTAGGAATTTCCCAACAGTATAGAGGCAAATTCAATGAAGCGATAAAATCTCTTCAGTTTGCACTTGCCATTAATCAAGATAGCTCATTGGCGAATCTGACTTACGCTCAATGTATGTTATCAACATCGAATTATGAAAAAGCATTGCTTTATTTGCAAAAATCTCAACTTTTAACAGGAGATTCATCCTATGATTATTATATTGGGAAATGTTATTACAAATTAGGACAAATAGACAATGCTATTGTTTATTTTGAAAAAATATTCGATTCATATATCAAAAAAAATGTTGACGATTATAACAAGGAGGCATTTTTCGATCTTGCGGAATCGTTATATCTGTGCAATAAAATTGATAATACAAGTTTTTTAGTGGATAAAATCTTAAGCTATGACTCAACCCATCTAAACACAAGAATGCTTCTTGCCTGTCTTTATCTTCACAAGAACCTATTTCATGAAGCAACAGACATTTTTTGCGAAATCCTTGTTAATTGTGATTTTAACGAACTGATTGTCGCCGATATTGCTTCTCGCTTAATTGCCTATGATTATGACAAGCTTGCGATTTTCTTATTAAAAACTATCATTAAGAAAGTAGAGATAAACAAGAACAAAACATATAATAAAGTTATTGCTTTGTTCTCCATAGCATATTTTAAGGAAAAAAGACCCAAAGAATGTCTTCACTATTTGAAAATTCTGTGTGACCAGTCACCAGAATTAGTTAAGGCATATTTCTCAAGCATATTGCCCGATTCTGTTTTACAATCAGACTATTATGAATATCTTTCAACTCAAATACAAAATTAAAAAATTAATATTTTCTAAATCCATCATTATGTTGAAAACACAAAAGTCCTTTATTCTCTTTTGGACATTAACATTAATACTTATATTTTACGCCGATATTTCTGCTTATTCTCAACGTAAAGAGACATATCTAAAAAATGGATGGAAATTTTCACGAGACGACAAACCGGAAAATGCCGAGTTGTTATATGATGACAATCAATGGGAAAGTGTATCTGTACCTCATGATTGGGCTATAAATGGTCCGTTTGATAAAGAAATTGACAAACAGATTGTTGCAATTGAACAAAATGGTGAAACTAAAGCTACAGAAAAGACTGGACGTTCTGGCGCTCTGCCATGGATTGGAGCAGGGTGGTATCGCACACATTTTAACGTCAATAAGGATTTCTCTCGTTTTATTCTCAACTTTGACGGTGCTATGGCGGAACCTAAAGTGTTTATAAACGGAAAATATGCCGGCGAATGGAAGTATGGTTATACTCCTTTTAATATTGATATTACACCGTTTATCAATAAAACAGGAGACAACCTTCTGGCTGTCAGATTAGATAATCTGACAGAAAGTAGCAGATGGTACCCGGGGGCTGGTCTTTATAGGCCTGTAAAACTTATTCAGACTCAAGATATTGCATTAACTGAATGGGGGATTGATGTGATTACTGAATCTATTAACCAAGAATTACATACAGCAGCTCTTAAAATTTTTATTTCAACAAACTCAAATAACGTTTCACATTTAAGTATAATTCTACGTTCTTTATCCTGCCCAGATTTGGATGGTTGTTACCCTTTGAATTATGACCATATCCTTTCAATCCATAAAACTGTAAAGGATGTTGATTTTTGGTCTCCTGAATTACCACGTCTGAATGATTTAACAGTTAAATTGGTTGATAATATAACAAACGAAATAATAGATGAAAAAAACGTAAGATTTGGCATTAGAACTATTGAGGTTTCTGAAGATAAAGGATTCTCATTGAATGGCAAAACACGGAAAATTAAAGGTGTGTGCCTTCATCATGATTTGGGAATGTTGGGTGCTGCTGTAAATAAAGCTGCTTTAGCCCATCAGCTTCTTTTGTTAAAATCCATGGGATGTGATGCGATTCGTACAAGTCATAATATGCCTTCACAATGGCAGATGGATCTTTGTGATTCTCTTGGTTTGATGGTTATGGCTGAGAGTTTTGACATGTGGATTTATCCTAAATGCAAGAATGGCTATGCCCGTTTCTTTAAAGAATGGAGTGACCGTGACCTGGAAAACTTAGTTCTGTCAAACCGGCTACATCCGTCGATTGTCATGTGGTCAATTGGTAATGAGATTCCAGAGCAGGGTATGAAAAATGGTAATATCTTAACTCGTCATCTTCAAAACAAAATACATTCTTTAGATGTAACACGTCCTGTTACCTCCGGATGCGACAGAATCGACAATGCGATTGCAACTGGTTTTGCTCAGGTTTTAGATGTTCCTGGGATGAACTACCGTACTCACAAATATGAATCTGCTTTCGAGAAATTGCGACATGGTTTTTTATTAGGAAGTGAAACGGCATCTACTGTCTCATCAAGAGGTGTTTATAAGTTCCCTGTCACATTATGTAAAAACCAAACACACGAAGATGGCCAATGCTCTGGCTACGATGTTGAATGTTGTTCCTGGAGCAATTTGCCAGAGGAAGACTGGGTACTACAAGATGACAAAGAATGGGTTATAGGTGAGTTTGTGTGGACTGGTTTTGATTATTTAGGAGAACCAACACCTTACGATGAATATTGGCCAAGTCGAAGCAGCTATTTTGGAATATTTGATCTTGCAGGTCTGCCAAAAGACAGATATTATTTATATCGCTCTAAATGGAGTGATGCAAAAACTATTCATCTTTTACCTCATTGGACGTGGCCAGGAAGAGAAGGTGAAATTACTCCAGTCTTTTGTTATACTAACTATCCTACAGCTGAATTATTTATAAATGGGAAAAGCCAAGGAAAAATAAGTAAGAAAAAGACTGTTTCTGTCAACTTCAATAATGGTGATGAGCTTCTTGACCGATATAGGCTTCGTTGGAACAATGTAATATACGAACCGGGAGAATTGAAAGTAGTTGTTTATGATCAAAACGACATCAAAGTTGGGGAGGAAACTGTTAGGACAGCAGGCAAACCGCATCACATTGAACTTATGGCCGACAAGTTGGCTTTATTATCTGATGGTGAAGACATGGCATTTATTACAGTGAAAATAGCCGATAAAGACGGAAATTTATGTCCAGATGCTGATAATCAAATAGATGTGGAAGTTGAAGGTGCTGGAATGTTTAAAGGTATATGCAATGGCGATGCTACCAGTCTTGAAGTGTTTACAAAACCGACAATGAGGGCATTTCACGGATTGCTTTCTGTTGGAGTAATTTCTTTAAGTGAGAAAGGGAAAATGAGAGTGGTTATAAAAAGTAAAGGTCTAAAAAAGGCAGAAATGGTATTTGATGTTGACTGATTTGTTGTTGATACAATAAAAGGCAGCAAAAGCTGCCTTTTATTATGTGAAAAAGAAAAATTTGTAATTATTTCTTCAGCAAATCACGGATTTCACCAAGAAGCTTTTCTTCATTTGATGGCTCTGGTTCTGGAGCTGGCTCTTCTGCCTTTTTCTTCGCCAACTTATTCATTCCCTTAATCATCAGGAAAATACAGAATGCAATAATCAAAAAGTCGATGATGTTCTGGATGAAACTTCCATAAGCAAAGACTGGAACACCAGCTTCACGGGCAGCAGCTAAAGACATACCTTCCTTAAAAGCAGGATTATCTCCAAGTACACAATAGAGATCTGTAAAGTTAGCGCCACCTGTCATTTTCCCAATTAATGGCATGATAATATCATCCACTAAAGAACTGACGATTTTACCAAATGCACCACCGATGATAACACCAACGGCCATGTCCATAACGTTGCCTTTCATGGCAAACTCTTTAAATTCTTTAAAAAATCCCATAATTATAAAATTAAAAGTTATAAAAAATGTTTCTTTTGCAAAGTTACTATTTTATTTGTAATTATGCATTATAAATTTAGTTTTTTTTAGTTTAAACTTAAATGGCAATTATTCTTTAGTTTGAGGAATAATAGGGGGGATTTATATCGTTTCTTTCTTGTACCCAGATGATGAAATCGATAAACGAATAAAGGCTATTTAATGAGAAGCATATATATATATCAACACGGCAAAGTTGCCAAATCTGATGGTAAAATTGCCCATTCTTTTGAATGGTGTAATGCCCTATAATATTATTTAAGTAAAAAAAAATCTTTTCTATTGCAAAGTTTGTATTTTATTTGTAACTTTGCATAATAAAATGGTTGTTTTATTTTTTCTTTAAAAAATATAGCTTATTTTTAGCCAATGAATATGAGAGCAAAATTATTCTATATAATATGTACGATTGCTGTGATTCTGCTTCTTATTGCTTGTTCAACGGCTGAAAGATGTAATTGTGGATGAAATATAGATTATAATTATATTTACCATTATTTATAAACCAATTAATAATTTATTAGAAAATGACAAAAGTAGCAATTAACGGTTTCGGCCGTATCGGTCGCCTCGCTTTCCGTCAGATGTTCGAGGCTGAAGGTTATGAAGTAGTCGCTATTAACGACTTGACAAGCCCCAAAATGTTGGCTCATTTGCTGAAGTATGACACCGCTCAGGGTGGTTTTGCTGGTAAGTTCGGTGAGAACAAGCACACTGTTGAGGCTGGAGAGGATTACATTGTAGTAGATGGCAAGAAAATCACTATCTATGCTATTCCTAACGCTGCTGAGCTGCCTTGGGGTGATTTGGATGTAGATGTTGTTTTGGAGTGTACAGGCTTCTACACTTCTAAGGAGAAGGCTTCAGCTCACATACAAGCTGGTGCTAAGAAAGTAGTTATTTCTGCTCCTGCTGGAAACGATCTTCCAACTATCGTTTATAATGTAAACCACAAGACTCTTACTCCTGCGGATACTGTTATTTCAGCTGCTTCTTGTACTACCAACTGTTTGGCTCCTATGACCAAGGCTCTCAATGATTTCGCTGCTATTCAGAGCGGTATTATGACCACTGTACATGCTTACACTGGCGATCAGATGATTCTTGACGGTCCACAGCGTAAGGGTGATGTTCAGCGTGCAAGAGCTGGTGCTCAGAATATTGTTCCTAACTCAACTGGTGCTGCTAAGGCCATTGGTCTTGTTATCCCTGAACTGAATGGTAAGCTGATTGGAGCCGCTCAGCGCGTTCCTACACCAACTGGTTCTACAACAATCCTGCACGCTGTTGTCAAGGGTGAAGTTACCGTTGAAGGCATTAATGCTGCTATGAAAGCTGCTACTAACGAGTCTTTCGGTTATACAGAGGAGAAGCTTGTTTCTTCCGACATTATTGGTATGAAGTTTGGTTCATTATTTGATGCAAACCAGACTATGGTTAGCAAGATTGGTGATGGCAATTCTCTTGTACAGGTTGTAGCTTGGTATGACAACGAGAATTCTTATACATCTCAGATGGTTCGCACTATTAAATATCTTGCCGAGTTGAAATAAGATATAATTGTTGGCTTTTAGTCTTCAACATTTGGCTATTAGCATTAATAAAAAAGACCGTTCATCTTAATTGGACGGTCTTTTTTTATTAATGCTTGACATGAAATTGACTATAAAATATTAAAACTCAATTAATATTCTGGCATTAACTTGTCTTCCAGTCAGATAATTGGGAACAGCGTATTGATGATTAGTTATATCTGTTACCCAATAATAAGAGTTTACATTACTAATCCCTAAAACATTAAATGCATCAAGTCCAATCCAAACATTTTTCAACAATCCTCCAATACCATAATTCACTCGTCTGTTCTCATTGTTAAACAGTCTGTACGACATTCCAATATCAACACGTCTATATGATTTCATTCTGAAAAACTGATTTTCACGTCCAGTATGGGGAGGACCAAATGGCAATCCTCCAGCATAATGTCCACGTAAAGTCATTTTCCATCTGTCTGTCCCAGGAAAAAAGTCACTGAAAAACAATGAGCAATTTAATCGCTGATCTGTTGGACGTGGCACTTTAACACCATCAATCTTCTCTTCTGTTTTCATTAAACCCAAACTAATCCAAGAATCTGTACCTGGTACAAACTCACCATAAAGTTTCAAGTCAAGACCAGCGGCATATCCATCAGCCATGTTTTTCCCGTAATAAACAACCCTTACGTTATCAACGTTATATGGAACTAAGTTAGATAAAGCTTTATAATAGATTTCTGCAGTAGCTTTAAATGGCCGGTCCGCAACTTTAAATTTATATTCTCCGCCTAATACAAAATGAATAGAACGTTGTGATTTAATATCTTTATTCAATTGAACTGTTGTATTGCCATCTATCGTTATTGTGTCTTTTAATTCTTTATAAAATGGGGCTTGGTAATATACACCAGCGGAAAGTCTTAATGTTAAATTATTGTTGTTTGCAGGAGTGAACGCAACCGTTGCTCTTGGGCTAATAAGCCATTCGCCATTAAAATCCCAATGAGCTACTCTTAGACCGTAATTTAATACCAAATCACCTTCATTAAATTCTTTTAACCATTTATCTTGGATGTATGCTTCAAATCTATTACTTTTTATAGTATTTTTAGATACCAAATTATATATTAAATTTAATGAGTTGGCTGAGTGGGGTAGGGAATAACCAACAGAATCTCGCATTTCCCATTCCCGCATCTTTTCTTCTACTTTTTCCTTCTTCAATAATATGCCATATTGTAATGTGTGATCATAGAACTGATTATCTCCTGAAATTCCTATATTGGCCACAGTTGCATCTAATTTATTTCTGGCATGTTCCATATATTTTCCAATTCCTAAAGCTTCTTCATATCCTTGTGTTTTCAACCAATATTCGCTACTGATATCAAATGTTTCGCGTTCTTGAGTCTTAAATGCAGAGAAATTAAAAGCTAAATCATTATATTTGTTAAATTTGTATGTAGCTGAAAAACTGCCAAAATATGTGGTGAAAACATCCTTCTCCTGACCATCGAAATAAACCTTAAACTCTTTAACATCTTCTGATGTACCAAATGTTGTATTTCTATCAAATGGAATGAAATTATATTTATTATTAGAAATAACTCCAATAAAATCTAAAGAAATCTTTTTTGAGGGCATCCAACTCATATATGTTTGATAATCAATATCCTTTGGCTGATATTCACCATCTGTGTCTAGAGAACTAAGAAGGTAGCTTGTGGTTTTATATCTTAATGCATGAGTCCAACTGAATTTGTTGTTACCAAATCCTATGTATGCACTGGCTCCTAATAAACTGGCAGAAAGTGCACCTTCAAATTTATTAACCTTCTTATATGTAATATCAAGTACAGATGACATTTTTTCACCATATTTTGGTTCAAATCCACCAGCAGAAAAACCAATTTTTTCAACCAAATCCGGATTTATAATACTTAATCCTTCTTGTTGGCCAGAACGAATCAGTAGTGGTCTATATACTTCTATTCCATTTAGATATACCGAATTTTCATCAAAGGATCCTCCACGTACATTATATTGAGAACTTAATTCGTTATGAGTACTTACTCCGGCTTGAGTAGCTATTAGCTGTTCTACGCTTCCTCCTGAAGCATTACCCATATGTTTTATATCATTTAAATTAACATCATTCATGGTATTTGTCTGACGACGAATTTCTTTTACTTGAACTTCATCAACATTAAATCCGACATTCGGTATCATTACATTTAATAAAACTGTATCAATTGGATTTATTAGTACCCGTTTGCGTGTTTCATAGCCAAGCATAGAATATACTATAACTAGAGAGTCTGATGTTTCACATACCAATTGATATTTTCCATTAATGTCACATGATGTGCCATTTGATTTATTTTCAACACGTACTTGGGCAAATGAAACGGGTTCTTTATTGTCATCAGTAACTAAACCTTTAATAGTTACGTTCTTTTGCGCATTTATAGTAATGAATGGTATTTGTAGAAATATTATTAATAAAAGTTTAGTTCCTAATTTGTCCATAATTATATTAATTTTTTATTATATAACGATTTAATCCAATTAAAATTATATTAAATAGGTTAGTATTTGATTATTAAATAAATTTATTGATCACTATTAAACATAACCAAGATTGTGTAAATAATTATATTATTTACCAATTAATAAAGGGGCTAAATATTATTTTATTGGATGTTTATTATTAAAATAGTATTTTATTTATATTAAAGATTATAATATATTAGTAATTGGTTAACAGATTAGAAAAATATTGATATTCTTCGAGGTAAATATATTACATAAAGACTTTATTTGGTACAAATAAAATTTATTTGACAATAAAAATATTCTTTTTTTTTGTAATTTTGCAAAAAAATATAATGAATTATTAATCTGATCCATTTTTTAAGAATCCATATATGTTATATCCAGAGAACTTTGAAGAAAAGATAGAATTTGACCAAATTCGTAACTATATTAGTAGCTACTGTCTTTCAGATTTAGGTAAAGACGAGCTAAATAAAATGAATTTTTTGTGTGATAATAATCTAATAATTATTCGTATTAAGCAGACACTAGAATTTGTGGATATTTTAAAGAATGAAGAATGTCCTGATTTGATTATGTACGATTTACGTTCAAATATAACACGAATTCGAATAAACGATTCATATTTGTCAATCAAAGAACTGTTTGATTTATATCGCATATTAGGTACTTTGGCAAATATCATTCAACATCTGAATAAACTAAATGAAACGAATACATATAAATATCCAAATTTACAATTGTTAACAATTGACATAAGATGTTTTCCGGAAATTTATAATTGTATTGAAAAAATTATAAATGATTATGGGGAAATTAAAAATACGGCAAGCCAAGAACTTGATCGAATAAGAAAGGATAAATCCGCAGCAGAACGTAATGTGTCTAGACTCTTGCAAGCTATCGTAAAAAAAGCACAAGATGAAGGAATAATTGACTCTAACACAAATCCAGCATTACGAGATGGAAGATTAGTTATACCCATAGCTCCTGCTTATAAAAGAAAAATCAATGGAATTATCCACGACGAATCCGATTCTGGTAAAACTGTATATGTTGAACCCACCCAAGTAGTTGAAGCAAATAATCTCATAACAGAACTTGAAAATAAGGAAAGAAAAGAAATTATAAAAATATTAAAAAACATTACTTCAACTATACGTCCGTATATAGATTTCTTATTACAATCTTTTACATTTCTGGGTGAGGTGGATTTCATTAGGGCAAAAGCAAAATTTGCTATCCTAACAGAAAGTAAACTGCCACATTTAGAACCCACTACCCTACTCCAATGGAATCATGCTGTTCATCCTCTTCTCAAAATATTTGTTGAGCGGAAAGCATCTGTAACACAGGATGTTGTTCCTTTAGACATTTGCCTCTCAAAACCATCTCAACGAATATTGATTATTTCTGGTCCTAATGCAGGTGGAAAATCTGTTTGCCTTAAAACGGTTGGATTACTGCAATATATGCTACAATGTGGTATGCCTATACCATTAGGAGAAGACAGTAAATGTGGCATTTTCAATGATTTGTTTATCAGTATTGGAGATGAGCAAAGTTTAGAAAACGAGCTCTCAACTTTCTCTTCTTTCCTATATAACATGAAAACTATGATGAAATGTTCTAATGATAATTCATTATTGTTGATTGATGAGTTCGGTGGTGGAACAGAACCAATGATAGGTGGTGCATTAGCTCAGGCCATACTAAAGAAATTTAATAATAATAAAGTTTTTGGAATAATAACTACTCATTTTCAAAATCTTAAACAATATGCTCAGGAAACCGAAGGTATCGTTAATGGAGCCATGCTTTATGATCGAGGAGAAATGCGTCCATTATTTCAACTACGTATTGGCACTCCTGGGTCTTCATTTGCAGTGGAAATAGCACGAAAAATAGGAATTCCCAAAGATGTGATTGATGAAGCTTCTGATATAGTAGGTAGTGATTATATTAAATCAGATAAATATATTCAAGATATTATACGTGATAAACGTTATTGGGAAAACAAAAGAAAAGAAATACACCAGAAAGAGAAAAGAATGGAGATGTTGGTGTCTCAATATGAAGCAGACATAAAAAAAATTAAAGAAGAAAAACGTAAAGTTATTGAAAAAGCAAAGGAGGAGGCTAAAGCATTGTTGGATAAATCTAATGCTGTCATCGAACGAACTATTAAGGAAATAAAAGAGGCGCAGGCAGAAAGAAATCAGACTAAAATATTACGCCAGGAATTAAATGATTTCAAAAAAGATATAGCCCTAACACCTGCGGATGAGCTGGATTTATATATACAAAGGAAAGTGGAAAAAATCAATGTGCGGAAAAAACGCAAGACTGATAATAAAATTAATAATATTAACAAAGAACTAGATTCTGCTGCTGCGAATCATTCAAAGAAAAGTGAAGCAAACATTGTTCTAAAAGAAGGTGATTATGTGAGGATGAAGAATCAGCCAACTATAGGAAGAATAATAAAAATAGGAAATGGAAAAGAAGCATTAGTAGCATTTGGAGTTATTCAGATGAATGTGAAAGTAGAACAATTAGAATTATCTGTTCCGCCAAAAGATGAAAAACGTGCGTCAACGTTTATCAGTAAGGAAACAACTGATAACATACGAGAGACAACATTAACTTTTAAAACAGAGATAGATATAAGAGGGATGCGTGTGGATGAGGCACTGCAGACCATTAAATATTATATGGATGATGCCCTAGTTGCTTCTGTATCTCGTGTACGGATTCTGCATGGTACTGGTTCCGGAATCCTACGTAAAGTTATACGAGAGTATCTATTATCCTTACCAAACGTCACATCTACATACGATGAACATCCACAGTTTGGAGGAGCAGGAATTACAATAGTGAACTTAGAAAATTAAAAAAAGGAGTGTTACCTCCTTTTTTTAATTTTCTTGTCTTTAACAAAGAATTGTCTTAATTTTTTTGACCATACGATTCCTTTATAAGCAAATATCGCATACATGGCCAGCTTGTTGAAATCAACCTTTCTTCCATCCGGAGTATTACGCTTTGGAGATAAACTGTCTTTTAGATTTAATTTTAATTCCTCGCCTGAATTTTTTATCTCCTCTAATAAACCAGACTTTTTCCGAATCACATCTTTTTTGGATTTTACTATATTATTATTACCATCATACGCTTTTCCGGAAAGACATCTGTTCAACATTTTTATGACTGGAGTCTCTATGAATGCTTTTTTCAGGAGGATAATTATTGTACAAAGAAACAATAATGATAAAGCTATAATAGAATAACTTAATACTGGATCATCAGTTTTTGATTTTAACCAATGATATAATGCCATACAAAGGCAGAATACCGAGATTGTGGCTAATGAGATAACGATGATTGTAAGGAATAAAGTCGATAATAATGATGACCCTTTATCGACTAGTTCCATCTTTGAATAATTATTTACTAGGTTCACTAACCTCTTCCCTTCTTCTATCGTTTTTTTTATCTCTTTTTCTGCATATTCTTCCATAATGTATAGCTGTGTTATTAGTTGTGTATTGGCATTAATCAAAGAAGTGTGGAGAAATAGTAAAACGTTCTCCACACTTACTTATTCAAAATTATGCATCAGGAGCATCAACATATTCAGACTCCTTCAAATCCTCAACAAGATCATTCAAATCCTGTTTTTTCAGTTTTACACCATACTTAGAAAGAATGTCGGAAATTCTTTTTCTTTGTACAGTTCCCTTTTCTGGAGCAAAGAGTAAAGCAATACCAGCTCCAAGAACAGCTCCACCCACAAGTGCAGCTACTACGCCTTTTGTGTTACACATAATAAATAAATTTAAAAATTCATATTATTGGGAATTTATCGATAAATACCTTCCCCATACTTTTTATTTTTCAAAAATACAATTTTTCTTTGACATACGAGTCATTTTTTTCTTTTTTTAACATTTTTTGATTATTATACAAAACAAGTGTTGTGATGTTTGCCATTGATGCTCTTAAATAATGGTATGTTTAGTGCCATTAATCAAATAAATTTGAGACTATCTTTTCTTTATTATTTTATGAAATCAATTTTAAACGATAAATCTCCATACGATAGAAAAAATGAAGTTGAGGCATAAATCCCTTTTTAAAATTTTATTTATGATAGTCTGTAACACTTATGATTATTAACATATTAGAATCATTAAAAAAAACTTCATATGGCTTTTCAAAATAATGACTTCATGTTATCAAATTCATGAAAGTTTTTTTTTAAATGATTTAACTTTTTTTTAGTGTAGTAATTTTGTATAGTCAATTTAAAGTTGTAAATTCGCAAAATAATATTTCCAAACATAAATATTTTTTAAATTATGAAAAAAACTTTATTATTCGGGTTAACAGTTATTGCGGCCTTAGTTCTGAGTGGCTGCAAGTCAAAAGAAAGTGCTTACAAAAAGGCCTATGAAAAGGCTAAAGCTGCAGAAACGTCCTACACAACAACAGCACAGAATGCTCAAGGCATTTACAACAATCCTCAAACTGTTGTTACTCCTACAACTACAACAACTCCTACGACCGACTTTGATAATACTTATTCATATAGCAATACAAATACATCTAATAATAACTATAGCAATACAAATACTTATAGTAATTCTAATAATAACTACAACAATGATAATTATAGCACATCAAATGTTAAAAGATATAGTGTTGTTGTTGGTTCATTTAATTCTTTATCGGGTGCAGAAGGAAGACGGAATGAGGTTGTTAACAAAGGATATGGTTCTGCTAAAATAATTACAGGTGGTTTGGGATATAGAGTTGTTGCCACTTCTTTTGATGATCTCCAATCTGCTAAAAACTCCAGGAATGCTTTGATTAGAAATTATCCAGATGCTTGGGTTCTAGATAAATACAAATAAGAACTTAATTAGATAATTTTATTAGGACATCCTCAATGGATGTCCTTTTTATATAAAAATGATTTGAATTTATTGATTAATAAAAACAAATTACCAAAGGATAAGCTTGCCTTATCCTTTGGTAAAATAAATATAAAATTAGTCTTCAGTAATAATTAATCATTTTCGGGACGTAGTTTTCGTACAGTTTCACCAGTACGCCACATTTCGCTATTATGCAGTGCTGCAAGTTCTTTTTCCAGACCAACGCGGTAATCAGGCTTTGAGTTTGCGTCAATTGATATTTGAGCCTCATTACCTGATTTAACACTCTTGTATAACTTTTCAACCACAGGCTTAATGGCATCATGGAAAGGACCCATCCAGTCAAGTGCTCCTCTCTGTGCCGTTGTTGAGCAATTAGCATACATCCAGTCCATTCCATTTTTTGCAAAGAGCGGCATCAAAGACTGTGTAAGTTCCTCAACTGTTTCATTGAAGGCTTCTGAAGGTGTGTGCCCATTTTCACGAAGTACTTCATACTGTGCAAGCAAAAGTCCCTGAATTGCTCCCATAAGCGATCCTCTCTCTCCAGTGAGATCAGATGTAGCTTCACGTTGGAAGGTTGTCTCGAAAAGATATCCTGAACCGATGCCAATACCAAATGCAAGTACTTTTTCTGTTGCTTTACCACTTGCATCCTGATATACTGCGTATGAAGAATTCAGTCCACGTCCCTCAAGAAACATAGTTCTCAATGATGTTCCAGATCCTTTGGGTGCAACCATTATCACGTCAATGTCTTTAGGTGGAATAACGCCTGTACGGTCATTCCATGTGATGGCAAATCCGTGAGAGAAATATAAAGTCTTACCAGGAGTAAGATGTGGTTTAATCGTTGGCCATAGTTGCATTTGAGCAGCATCTGAGAGGAGCATACATACGATAGTACCTTTTTGTGCAGCTTCTTCCAATGAGAATAGTGTCTCACCAGGAATCCATCCATCCGCAATTGCTTTGTCATAAGTTTTTCCAGGACGTTGTCCGACAATAACGTTAAAGCCATTGTCCCGCAAATTACAGGCCTGACCAGGACCTTGAACTCCATAACCAAGAACCGCGATAGTTTCATTTTTCAATACCTCGCGTGCTTTTTCCAATGGAAACTCCTCACGTGTCATTACCTCTTCGATAATACCACCAAAATTCATTTTTGCCATTTTAATTCAAATTTTAATATGTTAATACAAAGAAATACATATAAATTATTAGTTCATTGAAAGAATAATTTACATCTGACCAGTGTCTCATTTTTTTTAAGTCCCTCATCTCTTATTTGTTCAGAACACATTCTATTTGCCCTAACTTCTACATCAAAAGTGTTGTCATCAATATTTCTTTTATATAAAGAAAGATCATCTGAGAAATAACTCTCTGCCATATATGCTATTTCAATTCTGTGAAGATTACGACCATCCTCATAATCACTCAAAGCAAACAAATTCATTATATGTTCAATATACTTAATACTATTGACATGTCCATTTAAATCAATATCCGTATATTCTGTCTTGATATTTTTGACCCAATTTTCATCTTCAAGAGGTTTCACCCTACCCTGTTTTGTAATAGGACATAATTCTTCAGGGTCTAAATAAATAGAAAAATTGTTTGCGTACATTTCTTCCAAATTCTGGGGTTGACGCGTATTATAATCAATAAGCGCCCATATACTACGGGCATATCCATAGACCTTGCCAGATGGACTTTTTATGGAGAAATTTCTGTTTGTAAATAGTTTATATATATTCTCTATCCATGTGGTAACATTCACATGATCCCAGACTAATGGCATCTCGTTCATCTCAACACACAATCTGGATAGCACCCAAGTGTAATTATCTGAATTTACATCATACATGCCAAATCCCCGAGCTTTTGCATGTTGCTCAGCTGCATTAAGTAATGATTTACCTAATGACATCCAACTCCATCTTTTAACAAAATCTGTGTTGAAAGGATCGACAGTCAATTTCAAAGTGTGTTGTTTACTGTAAACCATTTCGTTCTTGTTCACGTTTGGCAAGATAAGTATCAAGACGCTCCACTCTGCTCTTAGTAATACAAATACGTCCAGAGCGCACAAATTGTAAAACAGATCCTAATTCATTAAGACTTTCATAAAGGGAAAGAATATCACTCGTAATCCCTGTTTTCTCAATAGTTGAATAGGTGGGATTAACTTCAATGATTTTTGCATCATGAAGTCGGACGACACGGCTTACCTCTCTGTTGTCTAGTAAAACTGGTGTGGAAATTTTTATTAATGAAGTCTCTAGGATAAATATCTCTTCATCTGTATAGTAATTTGCCTGAAGCACTTCAATTTTCTTTTCCATTTGTTTTGTTAGCATCTTGGCCATTTCTTTACTACAGTAACAAGTGATATTGAATTTGTGCACACCTGGAGTGGAAGATGCACACACATTCAAACTTTCTATATTTACCTGACGGCGTGTGAATACTGCAGTTATCTGGCTCAACAAACCGGGTGTGTTCTCTGAATAAATAAGAAATGTATAGAGTGTCTCATCCGTATGTTCGTTGTTTACGGCCTTGCATTTACCGCATGTGTTACAATCATTATTAATTTCTGACATAAATATAATTATCTTAACGATTTCTTCTTCAAAGAAATATATCGACAATGAAGAAGAAACAAGAAAAAGTTTAACTTAATTATCGATTTCAAGAAGCATTTCATCCACATTTGCACCAGGAGGTGTCATTGGTAAAACATTATCTTCTTCAAGTACAGCACATTGTAATAAATAAGGACCATCCGATGCAAGCATTTCCTCTATAGCATTGTCTAATTCATTTCTGTCAATAATTAATTTTGAAGGGATATGATAGGCTTCGGCAATTTTAACAAAATCAGGATTGTACATTGGTGTAAATGAATAACGATGATTGAAAAACATTGCCTGCCATTGACGGACATTCCCCAAAAACTTGTTATCAAGAAGAATGATTTTTACAGGAGAATTCTGTTCCATGATTGTGCCAAGTTCTTGAATTGTCATCTGAAGACCTCCATCTCCACAAAACAGACAAATTGTTCGTTCTGGTGCACCGAAAGTAGCTCCTAAAGCGGCTGGAAGACCAAATCCCATAGTTCCACAACCTCCAGATGTGATTACACTTCTGGGTTTTGTGAATTTAAAATATCTACATCCGAACATTTGATTCTGACCAACATCTGTAACCAGAACAGCTTCATTTTTGCTAGCTTCACTTACTTTTCTTACGACCTCGGCCATTAGTAAAGGGCCATCTTCTGGATGGATGGCTTTATTAATGACTTTATTGTATTCTTTTTCTGAGTATGGTTTAAAACCGTCAAGCCAACTTTGATGTGTGGTTTTCTCAATTTTTTCAGTTACCGCAGCAATTGTTTCTTTACAGTCGCCTAAAACTGCAAGATTTACTTTTACGTTTTTGTCAATCTCAGATGGATCTATATCAAAATGAATAATTTTTGCCTGCTTTGCGTATGTGTTTAAATTACCTGTTACACGGTCATCAAATCGCATGCCTATTGCTATAAGCAAATCACATTGATTTGTCATTACATTCGGTCCAAGATTACCATGCATACCAAGCATACCAACATTAAGTGGATGTTCTGAAGGAATTGATGAAAGTCCTAACAAGGTACAGGCAGTTGGCAGCTGAGCCTTCTCAATAAAAGCCAACAGCTCTTGCTGAGCATTTCCCAGCTCTATTCCTTGGCCTGCCAGAACTAATGGTTTGACAGACTTGTTAATCATGTCTGCTGCACGATTAATTGAATTTTCATCTATTTTCAACTTTGGCTGGTATGAACGTATGAAGTCGATTTTAACTGGTTTATATTCTGTGCATTCAGTCTGTGCATTTTTTGTAAAATCAAGAACTACAGGTCCAGGACGTCCACTGCCTGCAATAAAAAACGCCCGTGAAACAGCCCACGCAACATCCTCAGCACGTCGAATCTGATAACTCCATTTTGATATAGGAGAAGTAACACCTACAACATCTACCTCTTGGAAGGCGTCCGTTCCAAGTAATGACGTACCAACCTGCCCACATATAATGACAATTGGCGTAGAGTCAATCATTGCATCTGCAATTCCTGTGACCGTATTTGTCGCTCCTGGCCCACTGGTGACAATGGCACAACCTACTTTACCGCTAACTCGTGCATATCCTTGTGCTGCATGAACAGCTCCTTGTTCATGACGAACCAAGATATGATTTAAAGAGTCCTTATGATCATAAAGAGCATCATAGACTGGCATTATAGCACCTCCTGGATATCCAAATAATGTTTTTACTCCCTCATCTTTTAGGGCACGCATAAGCGCTTCTGCTCCAGATATTCTTATTCCTTCCATCTTAAATCGCAAGAGTATAATATTATAGAATATAATTTGTCAGTTATTACATAAAAATAATATGTAGCTTTATCATGTTACGATTATTTATTCAATAATCCTAACTCCGCCCTTATCAGCTGAGCTTACACTTTGTGCATAGGCCTTGAGGGATTTACTAATTACACGTTTTCTTTTTAATGGTCGTTGAGCTCTGTTATTGAGTTCTTCATCAGATAGTTTTACGTTGATTATCCTATTAGGAATATCAATTTCTATTATATCACCATCAATGATTTTACCAATATTTCCACCGGATGCAGCCTCTGGAGAAATGTGTCCGATAGAAAGACCGGATGTTCCTCCCGAGAAACGTCCATCAGTAATTAATGCGCACTCTTTTCCTAAATGCATGGATTTGATGTATGATGTGGGATAGAGCATTTCTTGCATACCTGGACCGCCTTTGGGACCTTCATGAGTAATTACTACGACATCACCTTTCTTTACTTTTCCTGATAATATTCCTTCGCAGGCATCCTCTTGAGAGTCAAAAACCTTTGCTGGACCTGAGAATTTCCAAATACTTTCGTCAACTCCTGCAGTCTTTACAACACACCCGTCTTTTGCAATGTTTCCAAAAAGCATCGCCCATCCACCATCTTTTGTGTATGCGTGTTCTATGTCACGAATACATCCGTTTGTCCGATCCTTATCGAGTGAATCCCATTTACATGATTGTGCACCTAATGTATTACAGAATTTGCCAGCAGGAGCACTTTCGTAAATACGCAATGCCTCTGGATTTACATTCTCTTCTAAAATATTGTATTTTTCTATGTCTTCTTTAAGGGTGGCTCCATTTACTCGTTTAACACTGGTGTTCAGTAATTTCCCTTTTGCTAATTCACCAAGTATTCCAAGGATACCTCCTGCACGTCCACATTCTTGAACACTATATTTTTGTGTGTTGGGAGCCAGCTTACAAAGACAGGGAACATTCCGGCTCAAACGATCGATGTCAGACATAGTAAAATCTGCATCAGCTTCTTGTGCAATAGCTAGAAGGTGCAGGATTGTGTTGGTTGAACCACCCATAGCTATATCGAGTGACATCGCATTCAAAAAAGCATCGCGAGTAGCTATATTTCTAGGCAATACACTATCATCACCGTCTTCATAATATGCTTTTGCGTTTTTTACTATCTGCCTGGCCGCTTGTTTTAATAATTCAACTCTGTTGACATGTGTGGCAAGAATGGTGCCATTTCCAGGTAAAGAAAGCCCGATGGCTTCTGTTAGAGAATTCATGGAATTTGCTGTAAACATACCTGAACAGCAGCCACAGCCAGGACAAGCACGATTTTCTATTTCTGATAATTCTTCATCACTGACAGATGGATCAGCTCCTTTTACCATAGCGGCTATTAAATCAAGATTCTCACCTTTCCATTTTCCAGCTTCCATTGGTCCACCAGAAACAAAAACTGCTGGAATATTCAAACGCATAGCTGCCATCATCATGCCAGGAGTAATTTTATCACAATTGGATATGCAAATCATCGCATCGGCCTTATGTGCATTACACATATACTCAACAGAGTCAGCAATGATATCACGGCTTGGTAAGGAATACAGCATTCCATCATGTCCCATAGCAATTCCATCATCAATAGCGATAGTGTTGAATTCTGCGGCATAACACCCCATTTTTTCAATTTCCGCTTTTACAATCTGGCCAGCTTCGTGAAGATGAGTATGACCCGGCACAAATTGAGTAAATGAATTGACTATGGCTATAATAGGTTGACCAAACTGTTCCCTTTTCATTCCGTTTGCAACCCATAAGGCTCTTGCACCAGCCATTCTTCTACCTTGAGTGCATACAGAACTTCTTAATTGATGTTTCATGATTATTAAAAAGATAAGAAAGCCTCCCTTACTAATCGTAAGAAAGGCTTTTAAATTCCACATATAATAATTTATATGCACACATACACATCCTTACGACAAAATTAATCTTTGACGTCCACTCGCCCAATGACGACCACGGAGAAGATGAGTGACAGTTGCATAATTCTTCTGAATTTCTTTTTATTATTGCAAAGTTAGTGTTTTTTTATGATATGGCAAACATTTTTATTTACTTTTTTTTTGTAACTGTTATTTTTACACAAAAAACAAGTGTTTTATGTCAATTTGATAGATAAAGTGCTGTTTTGGACACAGACAGTTTGCCATAATTACTTATTTATAAGTTTTAGGGCCGCAATAGCCTTCTCATGCCCTTGATTTGCCGCCATAATGAAATATAATCGGGATTTTTCCAAATCTTTTTTTACGCCATCGCCATTATAGTAGCAGGCTCCTAAATTATATTGAGCATTTGGATTTCCCTGTGAAGCAGATTTTTCATACCAATAAACGGCTTTTGAATAATTTTGTTGAACCCCATTCCCTTCATCGTATAATATTCCTAAATAATATTGTGCTTCAGAATGTTCTTGATTAGCAGCTTTTTCAAACCAATTTGCTGCCAACAAATAATTCTGTTCAACACCATTTCCAAATTCATAACAAACACCAAGATAATACTGAGCATTTGCATTGTTTTCTTGGGCAGCCTTATTGAACCAATAAAAAGCATAGGTGTAATTTTGTTCTACTCCAATGCCATTATAATAGCATAGACCTAAACTGTTCATAGCATTTATATGGCCACGGTTTGCTGCATTTCCATACCAAAACACTGCTTTGTCATAATTTTGTTCTACACCTTTACCTTCTTCATAACAACATCCTAAGTAATATTGAGAGTCTAACTGCCCTTTTTTTGCTGCTTTTTCAAACCACATAAATGCCTGTTGAAAATCAGTATTAACGCCCTCACCATAAAATAAACATGCACCCAAATTATATTGTGCTAATTCATTGTCATTCTTAGCAGATTTTTCAAACCAATAAACGGCTTTTGATGGTTCTCTAGCTGTTCCCAATCCTTTTAAATAAAAAACACCTAAATTACATTGTGACTGTGAATCTCCTTGATAAGCCGCTTTTGAATACCAATAGAATGCTTTCAAATAATCTTTATCAACAACTGTTCCAAGATGATAACACTGAGCCAACGAGTTCTGAGCTTGTAAATATCCTTGATCGGCTGCCTGCTCAATCCAGAAAAGTGCTTCTTCATATTTACCTTCATCATACAATGACATTCCGAGGCTATATTGTTCATAAGCATCTAGAGGATGTTGTGCTAATACATTTAACAAGTTTAAAAATAAAATAATGAAAAATGTATTTCGTTTCATTGTTAACAAGGTGTGAATTAAGAAACAAAGGAATTAATAAAAACAGAACATTGATATAGATATACAATGATTCTTGGATTCGGAATTCAGATAAAAAATAGGGTATATTCAATATTTGAATACACCCTAACTTAGTTTAGGAATATTTATTTGAAATATCTGTTAAACAAACCTTGAAAACCAGCCCCATGACGTGCTTCGTCTTTTGCCATTTCATGAACTGTATCATGAATTGCATCAAGTCCTAGAGATTTTGCTTTCTTGGCAATTTCCATCTTTCCAGCGCAAGCACCTTCCTCTGCCAGCATTCGTTTCTCACAATTTGTCTTTGTATCCCATACCATTTCGCCTAATAGTTCAGCAAATTTTGCTGCATGTTCAGCCTCTTCAAATGCATAACGTTTAAATGCCTCAGCTATTTCCGGATATCCCTCACGATCAGCTTGACGGCTCATTGCCAAATACATACCGACTTCGGAACATTCCCCATTAAAATGGTCTTTCAATCCTTGAAGAACAAATCTGCCGTCTTCATTGTCTGGGATATCATTTGCAACACCAAGAACATGTTCTGTCACAAAATTCAAACCTGCATTTTCTTTGATTTCTTTAAATTTTGACCCTGGAACTTTGCATTGCGGACATTTTTCGGGCGGTGTATCCCCTTCATGCACATAACCACAGACTGGGCACACCCATTTTTTTGTAGCCATAATTTTTAATTTTAAAATTAATAATAAACATATTTGTTTTTCAGTTACAAAAGTAATGTTTTTTTTATATAAACTCAAATAATAAATGTTATTTTTTCACAAAATATAGTTTTTTTATACTTTAGTCAAAAATAATAAAGAGGTTCACGAATAAACGTAAACCTCTTTACTAAAATAATTAGATAGATATTAAATGTTAATCCATTTCACATAACAGAAATCCTGACGGTGAGGCAGTTCAGCATTCTTAGGATACATACGGTATGCCAATTTAAAAGACCCCGCATTAGGTAACATTAGAGCACCTTCAAATGTAAATAAATTTCCATCGCGTTTTACAACATTAAGTTGTTGTATGTCTGCAATATGGTTTTTCCCGTCTTCATCAGTCTGGATAACAACAAGCTCTATGCCAACTGCATCATCAAGTCCTTGCTCATCAATCACAAATGACATTTTATATTTTTTCCCACTTTCAAAAAGACCAACATTAACGTCATCATTTCTTGTATAAGATACAACATTGATTGTATCCCATCTTTCAGCTACTTGTTCTTTCCACAAAGCAATCTGTTTAGCTTTTGCAAAATTGTCCTTGAACAATAATTTTGCTCTGTTTGCTAACGGAATATAGAATTTATCAAAATAATCATCAAGTTGACGTTTCATTGTATAATGAGGAGCAACTTGAGCTATAGAATTTTTAATAGTTCTTATCCATCCCTCACTATATCCCTTATTATTACGTGCGTAATAGAGTGGAAGTATCTCATTTTCAAGAAGAGAATAAATCGTTGCAGCATCCAGTTGATCCTGTTGCTCCTGATTCTGGTATGTTCTCTTCTCTGTAAGAGCCCAACCTGCTCCTTCACGATATCCTTCTAGCCACCAGCCATCAAGAACGGATAAATTCACAACACCATTCATCAGGGCTTTTTCTCCTGAAGTACCGGATGCTTCAAGCGGTCTGGTGGGGGTGTTCATCCAGATATCTACACCGGTTACAAGTCGCCGTGCCAATTTCATGTCGTAATTCTCCAGGAAAATAATCTTACCAAGGAATTCAGGACGACGGCTGATTTCATATATTTTTTTGATTAATCCCTGACCGGCACCGTCATGTGGATGGGCTTTACCTGCAAAAAGGAATTGAACCGGGTAATTAGGATTGTTGACAATTTTAGCCAGACGGTCGAGATCGGAGAAAAGCAAATGAGCACGTTTGTAGGTGGCAAAACGTCGGGCGAATCCAATTAACAGGGCGTTAGGATTGATTTTCTCTAACAGAGAAACTATTCTTGACGGATCACCTTGGTTTTTCAGCCAATCTTCTCTGAAAGCACTTTTTATATAGTCAATCAATTTGAGTTTAAGATTCTGACGGACATTCCATATTTCAGAATCAGGTACGGCATAGATAGATTCCCACAATTTTGCATTTGACTGATCTTTGTAATATGATGCATCAAAATGTTTACCATATAGTTTTTTCCATTCAGATGCAGACCATGTCGGGAAATGAACACCGTTGGTAACATACCCAACATTATTAAGCTCTTCAGGGAAATAACCTTTCCATATACCATTAAACATATCCTTTGAAACTTTTCCATGAAGCCAACTGACACCATTTACCCATGAAGATGTGTTGCAGGCAAATGTGGACATACAGAAACGTTCACTATTGTCTTCTGGATTAACACGCCCCATTCCAATAAAGTCATTCCATGAAATTCCCAGTTTTTGAGGATAAGCTCCCATGTACTTGCCGAACAAACCTTCATCAAAATAGTCATGGCCTGCTGGAACAGGAGTATGTACTGTATAAAGAGATGTGGTGCGTACAGCTTCAAGTGCTTCATCAAATGTCAAACCATCTGCAACAAAATCAGCTAATCGCTGGACATTACACAAGGCAGCATGTCCCTCATTACAATGATAGATATCCTTTTTAATACCTAATTTCTTTAATGTAAGTATTCCGCCAATGCCTAAAAGAATTTCTTGTTTGAGACGATTTTCCCAGTCGCCTCCATAAAGACTGTGTGTAATAGACCGATCGTATTCGCTATTCATCTCATTATCTGTGTCAAGTAGATATAGTTTTATACGGCCTACATTCACACGCCATACGTAAGCATGTACTGTGTAATTATTGAAAGGAACATCAACAATAACAGGTTCACCATTATCGTCAATTTCTCTTTCAATTGGCAGTTCACCGAAGTTTTGAGCCTCATAATTTGCTATTTGGTCGCCCTGCATAGAGAGCGTTTGGGTGAAATAACCAAATCTGTAAAGGAAACCTACTGCACATAAATCCACATTGGAGTCAGAAGCTTCTTTTAAATAATCTCCTGCCAGTATGCCTAAACCTCCTGAATAGATTTTCAGAACATGGCTGAGGCCATATTCCATACATAGATATGCTACAGATGGACGTTTAGAGTCTGGCTTGACATCCATGTATTTGCGGAAATCCGAATATATGTTCTTAACTCTTTTTACTATTGCCTCATCTTTTGCAATTTCTTCCAGTTTCGCATAATTCATGCGGGCGAGGAACAATACCGGATTCTGACCAACTTTTTTCCAAAGGTCCTTATCTATATCCTGAAACAAATGAGAAACTTCGGAATTCCATGACCACCACATGTTATGGGCGATTTCATCAAGAGGTTTTAGTGCCTCTGGAATCGAAGACCTTACGCTAATCTCTTTCCATATAGGATCATTAGCATTGTTAGCTTTGATTTTCATATAATTTGTTTAATTAGTGAATTGAAGAAAATCTTAAAATATTATTTATTATTTACTTTGTTTCTTATTTTTGCATTGCGTAATGCTATGTCGTATGCTTGGAAATAATATTTGATAAAATGTTTCCATAGAGCTTTTTCTGCAATCTTAGACGCATTTTTTCTCGTTTGTTCAACTGAGGTGTTGTCCATCCGCATAAAACGTATGACTGTTTCTTTGATATCCTCTGACACTTCTTCTGCATTATTGTCGGAACGATGAATTGTCTTAACGCCATCCTCCAACTCGCTCTGTCCTCCTTTTAATTTGTTTGCCCACAAACCGAAACCGGCAAGGTCGGTTGTGATACAAGGAACATGAAACGCAACGCTTTCAGTCGGTGTATAGCCCCATGGTTCATAGTAAGACGGGTAGATGCACAAATCCATCCCTATTAACAGGTCATAATAATGCATGTTGAAGATACCATCCTTCCCATCTAAGTAACATGGTACAAAAATAAGTTTAACCTTATCTTCCTGGCGATTAAACATGTCAAGCCAGTTCATCTGATTCAGAATGTTGTCGTTGTCTTGGTTATTCAAAACATGAGTAATCCTGGGATCCCCTACGGGGACCTCATAGATTCTACGGCTTTTTATTCTTGAAACCAAATCAGTCCTAGCCTCTTTCATCCAGGCAGGCACAAGTACCAATGCGAGAATTGTACGATCCACTCTGCTGTCATTTCTCAGGCGGTTCATAGAGTCTACAAATATGTCAATGCCCTTGTTTTTATATTCGTATCTTCCACCCACACTGACTACAAGTGTGTCATCGTTCAATTTCTCACCAAGAAGTGTGTTTGCCACATCAAATATCTTTTTTCTTGCCTTTTTTCTTGCTTTGTCAAAATCACTTCCTAACTTTGGTACAAAATCATCTTCAAATCCATTCATCAAAACCTGTGCCGGTTTTTTATCCAGCAACTGTTCACATTCCCTGGCCGTGATATCACTTACTGTAGTGAAACAATCTACATAATGAGCAGCTGCTTTTTCAACAGAATGCTTAGATTGCATATTAAGTTCAACTGCCATCTGGTCGCCATTATATGCTGAAAGGTAATCATATAAAGGTTTATCATTGCCTGCAATTGAACGACCTATGCTTGTGGCATGAGTAGTGAAGATAGTGGCAATCTCTGGAACTGCAAACTGCACATATAGAGCTCCTAAAGCAGTCATCCATTCATGTGCTTGATAAACAACCTTGTCTTTATTGTTCAGTCCATGAAATCTGTAAAAACTCTCCACCACCCTACCAGCTGCGTACGAAAACATCGATGCTTCATCGTAATCTCCATATGCATGTAAAGAATCTATATGATAATTATTCCAGGCCCAAGTGTATATATCATTTTTTTTCTCGAAAAAAGGTTGAAAATCAACTAATACGGCAATTGGCTTTCCCGGAATCTGCCATCTGCCAATTCGTATTTTCAAACCACTGTCATTTAGTGCGGATTTTTTCCATAAAGCGAACAGTGATTTTGATTCTTTAAACAATGGATTATTCTCATTGGTCCAAAAATCGGGACCTATGAAAATCAAATTATCACCGATTATTTCTGTTAAAGTTTTCGCTCTGGTAGATAAAACTGTATAAATTCCACCGACTTTATTACATACCTCCCATGAGGATTCGAAAATATAATCGGGAGACAATAGTTTTTTTGACATGAAAATAATAAATAAAAAGAAAAAATGCTCTTCTACCTTAAATTGTGTGCAAAGTTACAAAAAAAACATGAATTTACAAAATAATCATTGCTCTAAGTGATTATCAACATGTAAAACAAGCGTTATTGGTTATAAAAACAGAAAAACCGAATCAGAAAATCTGTTCGGTTTTTCATTTTTATTTTATAATAAAGAGTTTAGTGTCTCTCTAAATGAAATGAGTTTTGTGGTTGCGTCAGATTGCTTTTTACGTTCTAATTCCACTACTTTGTCCGGCGCATTAGCAACAAATCTCTCATTTGACAGTTTCTTGTTAACCCCTGAAAGGAAGTTTTCAAGATGTGAGATTTCTGCTTGTATCTTTTTAACTTCAGCTTCTTTGTCAATCAAATCTTCCAAAAGAACAGAAAATTCGGTTGTTCCAACCAAAAATGACGAAGTGTTTGGACTTTTAGATGAAACATTGATAATATTTGAAAGATTTGCCATTTTCTTAACAACATCATTTAAAGAAGCAATAGGATTGTCACCTGTGATTTCTAACGACAGTTGTTCTTTTTTGGCAATGTTTTTTTTGCTGCGAACGTTTCTGACACCGGCAACGACCAGTTTCATTTGTTCCATCTCTTCTATCAGCGTCATGTCCTTATTTGAAGGCTGCTCAAGTTTAAGCGTTGTTAACATGATGCTTTCATTTTCTTTTCTTTCATATATGTGGTGCCACAGTTCTTCCGTGATAAACGGCATAAATGGATGGATTATGCGCATAAGTATATCGAAAAACTGTAGTGTGGCATCAAACGATACTTTATCGATTGGCTTTTGATAAGCAGGTTTGACCATTTCCAGATACCATCCGGAGAATTCATCGGTAAATAATTTGAATACTGTCATCAGTGCCTCACTCAGACGATATTTCTTATATAATCCTTCAATTTCATCATACGTTTTCTTCAACACTGCTTCAAACCAGTTGATTGCGGTCTGGGATGTTTCCGGTTGTTCAATATCTGATACTTCCCAGCCTTTAACCAATCGGTATGCATTCCATATCTTATTACAGAATGCCTGACCGTTTTTGCATAATTTTTTGTCGAATAAAATGTCGTTACCTGCAGGAGCTGAAAGCAACATACCCATACGTACACCATCAGCGCCATATTCATTGATAAGTAACAGTGGATCGGGCGAGTTACCAAGTTGTTTTGACATTTTCCGTCCGATTTCATCACGCACAATTCCTGTGAAATAGACATTACGGAAAGGAACATCTTTCAGATATTCTTCTCCAGCCATAATCATTCTGGCAACCCAGAAGAAAATGATATCAGGACCGGTTACGAGATCGGATGTTGGATAATAGTATTTGATCTCCTCATTACCAGGATTATTAATGCCGTCAAACAAAGAAATTGGCCATAGCCAGGAAGAGAACCATGTGTCTAGTGCATCCTCATCACGTGAGAGCTGGTCGATTGTGATATTTTCGAATCCCGGAATCTTGCGTGCTTCCTCTAATGCTTCTTCTTCAGTCAGTGCCACAACATATTTTTCATCCTCATCATCTTGTGCGGGAAGGAAATAAGCGGGGATTCTATGCCCCCACCATAGTTGTCGTGATATACACCAATCCTGAATGTTTTCAAGCCAGTTTTTGTATGTTGTCACATATTTTGTGGGATAAAACTTAATATCGCCGTTAAGCACAGGAGGCAAGGCAATATCTGCAAAATGTTTCATTGACAGAAACCATTGCTTGCACAATCTTGGCTCTACAGCAGTGTCCTGATTGCGTTCAGAATAACCTACTTTATTATCATAGTCCTCAGTTTTTTCCATTAATCCGGCTTCACACAAATCCTTTGAGATTTGTTCACGGACTTCCATTCTGTCCATGCCGACATACAGACCGGCTTCTTCAGAGAGAGTGCCGTCAGGGTTGAAAATATCTATAATTTCCAAGTTGTGAGTTTTCCCTAAGGCATAGTCATTCACATCATGTGCGGGTGTTACCTTTAAGCATCCGGTACCGAATTGAATATCCACATATCTGTCTTCAATAACAGGAATTACACGATTAACAAGTGGAACTATCACCTTATGACCTCTCAGCCATTGATTCTTGGGGTCTTTGGGATTTATGCACATTGCAGTATCTCCCATGATGGTCTCAGGTCGGGTAGTAGCAACTACAGCATAATAATGGCCATTCTCATCCTTATTAATAATCTCATCCTCATTTCCTGAGGGGATGACTGGATTTATGTCTTCATCAGCCACATAATAGCGTAAATAATAAAGCTTACTTTTTTCCTCATGGTAAATCACCTCTTCTGTGGAGAGTACGGTCTGAGCCTTAGGATCCCAATTGACCATACGAAGACCACGGTAAATAAGCCCTTTTTTGTAGAGATCAACAAAAACTTTCTCCACACTTTCACTGCGTTTCTCGTCCATGGTGAAAGCTGTCCTGTCCCAGTCGCAAGAAGCGCCAAGTTTACGCAATTGTTTCAATATAATACCACCATGTTCCTCAGTCCATGCCCAGGCATGTTCAAGGAATTGCTCACGGGAAAGATCGCGTTTTTTTATTCCTTGTTCTGCAAGTCTTCCCACAACTTTTGCCTCGGTGGCAATGGATGCATGGTCGGTTCCTGGCACCCAACATGCGTTCTTGCCATCCATTCTGGCCTTTCTGATCAATATGTCTTGAATCGTGTTGTTAAGCATGTGCCCCATGTGGAGGACACCAGTAACATTGGGTGGAGGTATTACAATTGTGTATGGTTCTCTACTGTCTGGTTTAGAAGCAAACAGTTTGTTTTTCTCCCAAAACTCATACCATTTGCCTTCAACATCCTGATGGTTGTATAATTTATCCAGTTCCATTATTGTTTAATTGTTTAATTTTTTTGCAAAGTTACAAATTTTATTTATAACTCACAATTCACAATTCAAATTTTATAACTTAAGACTATTATATATAAGGTGCGGACTGTAATGGTGTGGATATAAGTACTAACCCCAATTAGAATCGCTTAAATATTCTTATTCACCTGATGGCAATTGTCTTTCCGCCCATGATGTATATGCCTTTGGGTAACTGATGCGTATTACTTTGTGCGATTTTCCTTCCGTCAATTGAATATAATGAACCCGTTTCAGATGTGTCGCGTTTTTTTACGGGTCTGATGCCTGTCGGAGTGCCAGGGGCTTTGTCAAGATGAATATAGTTTTTCCT
>JAEEGF011222407.1_pt1 | contig 70222 bp, 56 predicted proteins | sample 9134171 | NCBI WGS metagenome assembly JAEEGF01 (sample SAMN16246542, study PRJNA631951) | gut metagenome | biome: gut microbiome; feature: rumen; material: AP-attached | host: Bos | place: Iran: Karaj | collected 2018-10 | reverse complement strand
AATCCTGATATCCGCCCTTAGCTCAGTTGGTAGAGCAACTGACTCTTAATCAGTGGGTCCCGGGTTCGAGTCCCTGAGGGCGGACCAAAACAAGTAAGAAGTAATAAGTAAGAGGTAAAAGTTTCTGTAAATTCTTACTTTTTACTTATTACTTCTTACTTTATCCGGCCCGTTGGTCAAGTGGTTAAGACAGAGGCCTCTCACGCCTTTAACATCGGTTCGAATCCGGTACGGGTCACCATTTCATCCTGCTGCTATTGCGGCAGGATTTTTTTCTTGCTTTTTTTGCCTCCTTGTGGTATAATCCATGATATTATTCATATAAAGGGGGTATTCTCATGATCATTCATTCTTTTGACAACAAATCCGATCCCGTGATCGGGCCGGGCAGCTTCGGCTGGCCGCGTCGTGAACTCTGCGACGTCTGCATTCTGACCTTTTCACATCTGATCATGGAGGAAATGCATCGGCGCTTTGCGCTGCGGGAGGTACAGGTCATTCGAATGGCCAATGGAGATATGCACGTTTATGTGTTTGAGCATGAGGGAATGACCATTGCCCTCCATTTATCCGGTATTGGCTCTACCTTGGCAGGAACCGGTGTGGTAGATATTAACTGGTTTACAGGCGCTACGAAGTTCATTATGTTCGGTTCGGCGGGGAGCCTGAACCGGGAGCTGACCACCGGAAAGTACGTTCTGCCCACGGAGGCCTATCGGGACGAGGGCCTTTCCTATCACTACGCCCCGCCTGCGGATTATATTACGATCCGCAACAGCGACTTTATGGAGACCTTTTTCCGGGAAAGCTTCCTGCCCTACGTCAAGGGACGGGTTTGGTCCACGGATGCCTTCTACCGGGAAACCCGGAACCATGTGCTTGCCCGTCAGAAGGAGGGCTGCGTTGCGGTGGATATGGAGCTTGCCGGGGTACAGGCGGTGTGCGATTTCCACGGCTATGAGCTGTATGATTTTCTTGTCACCGGCGACGTGCTGGATTCGCCGGAATATGACGTAGCTGACCTTCACGGCGCTAACCACGATTTTGACAAGATCCGGATCGCCCTTGCCCTGGCCCATCGGATCCAGCAGGGAGTGGGGAATCATGGCTGAGCTTTCCTGGAGGCGTCCGGAATGGCGCGGCGTGGAGCCTGTTGCAAAGGGCTGGTCAAAGGATCAGAAATTCCGCATCCGGACAGCGGCGGGGGAGACCTTGCTGCTCCGGCTGTCTGATGCTTCCAGGCTGGAAGCCAAGCAAAAGGAATACGAAATCATACGGAAATATGCCGCGCTGGGCTTTCCCATGTCCCAGCCCATTGACTTCGGCGTGGAGGACGGCCAGGTCTATATGCTGCTGTCCTGGGTGGACGGCGAGGATCTGGAGACGGTGCTGCCGCGTCTCTCGGAGGCAGAACAGGATCGCCTGGGCCGGGAGGCCGGCTTGATTCTGAAAAGGATCCATTCGATCCCAGTAGACCCCGCAGATCAGCCCAAGCAGACCAAGCGGGAGCGCAAGCTCTGGCAGCTCACTCAGTACGAGCAGTCCCAGCTCCGGCTGGACGGCGACGAGACGGCTGTGCAGTACGTGAAGGACAACATCGGCTTGATCTGGTCACAGCCGCCCGTTTACCAGCACGGGGACTTCCACCCGGGCAATCTGATCTATCAGCCGGACGGCTCCATCGGTGTGATCGACTTCAACCGCTGGGAGGTGGGGGACCCCTGGGAGGAATTCTACAAGCTCCAAAGCTTCGGCAAGGAAGTCAGCGTACCCTACTGCGTGGGCCAGATCAACGCCTACTTTGACGGCGAGCCGCCGGAGGACTTCTGGCGCGTGCTTGCGGTCTACGTGGCCTGGTCGTCGCTGTACTCCATCAAATGGGCGGAGCAATTCGGATCGGAGGAGATCGCAGGCATGGTGCGGCGCTGCAAGGCCGCGTTTGCCGATTTTGATGATTTTCGCCGTGTGGTGCCCCGCTGGTACAAATAAAAACGAACCGGCTGTCCGAGGGCAGCCGGTTCGTTTTTTGCGTTACCGCATTAAGAAGAAGCTCCAAAGCGCTGTGGTGGGAATGCTGAGCAGGGTGGACACCACAACAAGCTTGGTGGCGTAGATGGGATTCGCGTCGTACTTGTCCGCCAGAATGCTGGTGTTTGCCGCAACGGGCATGGCGGCCAGGATCACGCAGATGTTTCGCGCCGTGGTGGAAACCGGCAGCAGGGAACAGGCGGCGAAAACCAGAACGGGAAGGATCACCAGCCGGTGGACGGTAAATAGCAGGACGGTCTTATCCATGAATTGCTTTGGCTCGATCCGGGCCAGGATCATGCCGATGATCAGCATACTCATGGCAGTGTTGCAGGAGGAGAAATAGCTCACGGGCTTCATGATCAGCTCCGGCAGCTCCACCCGCAGGAGCATTCCCAGCACACCCAGCTCCACCGCAATGATGCAGGGATGGGTCAGCACCTTTTTCACAGTTCCCTTCCAGTCGTGAGAGCCGGAGAAAATGGCGATTCCCGTGGACCACATCATCGTCCGCATGGGGATCAGATAGACGTTGGCCAGAGCCAGCCCGGTCAGTCCGTAGAGTCCCTCCGCCACGGGATTTCCCATGAAGCCCGCGTTGGAGCAGAGGGAAGCGAAGCGGAGACAGTTGCGTTCGCTCTCCGGGGGCTTCCGGAAGAGCAAACGCCCGTAGACGATGCAAAAGAAGTGAAAAACCAGAGAGATCCCCAGCACCCAAAGCCCGTCGTCCCGGATCTGATCCACGTCGGCGGTCAGAAAAGCCTTGATGATGTTGCATGGAAGGATCACGTCAACCACGAGATTTGTGATGCTTTTCTGCCCCTGCTCGCTGACGATATTCAGCTTTCGCACCAGAAAACCGACACCGATCAGGGCAAAGATGGCAAATTCCAGAATCAGATTCTCTCTCATTTTGCTTGCTCCAGTTTCTCCGGCAGGGGCACGATCCCCCGTGATCTCGGGCTGATTATACCACAACCATCCACAGGAGGCAAGAGGGAATCAGCGAATTCGTGTTTGTGACAATGCTCGCGTCTCCAAGGTTCGGCAGCGGCACACACCCGCGTCGACAGAGCTTGACAGCGGCGCACTTAGGTAGCGCCATGGAACCGGCCGCCCCCGCAGAGGCCACCCCGCACCCACCGTAGGGGCGAGCACCTGTGACCTTCATGGGTATTGCTGGTCCGGTTTGCGTAGCAAACAATCGTATGCGTCAGCAGACGATCCAGCCGGGTGTGTTGTTCGAATCCGGTTGCGTCGTCGCAACCCGGCCGGATTTGCCTCCAGCAAATTGCGTTCGTGCCGAACGCCGGAGCGATGTGGGCATCGCTCCCTACGGGGGACGGGACGAACGATGCTCGCCCCTACGGGCGTTGTGAGTACCGGACGCCCTGGCCCCCGCCGTAGGGGCGGCCATCGGCCGCCCGCAAGCCGCAGAGGCTTCCCCTGTCAAACATTTTGATGATTTGAGGAAAACAGCTTTCTTTCGCCGGGATATACTTGCATTTGCGTTTTTTCTGTGGTATATTTTACTTGCGACACAACTCAATAATTCTGCAAATCAGAAGTCTGATTTACCGTTTGGTAAAAGCGCAGGCTCTGTTTCTCATGCTTGTGATTTGCATTGAGAGTTGTGTCGCAGCAATAGGAGTCGTGCGTTTTTCGGTGCGCGGCTCTGTCTGCGCACTTTTTATATGTCCGGGTGCGCGGAAAACAGAATTGGACAATGCTTGAAAGGAGAGTGCTTCCCAATGAAAAAACGTTTGTTTTCCCTGATCCTTGCCCTGGCGCTGCTTTGCACCCTGCTCCCCCAGGTGGTCCTGCCTGCCAGCGCGGAAGTCTATTCCGGCAGCTGCGGCGACAACCTGACCTGGAGCCTGGACACCGCAACCGGCCTGCTGACCATTTCCGGCAGCGGCGCGATGACGAACTTTCCCAGACAGACAAAGGCGCCCTGGAGCAGCTATGCGGCAGATATTACCGCGGCGGCGCTTCCGGAGGGCCTTACCAACATCGGCGATTATGCCTTCAGCGGCTGTGCGGGCATCACAGGCATCTCTATTCCCGCCGGCCTGAATCGCATCGGCGACTTTGCCTTTGAAGACTGCACCGGCCTGACCGGGATCACCGTGCCCTACGGCGTGACGTCGATCGGCTCGGGCGCCTTCTCCTTCTGCACCGGCCTGACGGAGCTTACGCTTCCGGAAAGCCTGACGGAGCTGAATAACGCTGCGTTCCAGTACTGCTCCGGCCTCGTGAGCCTGGTGCTCCCGGACAGCTTGACGTGCATCAACTCTTTTACCTTCCTGGAATGCGACGGCTTGACCGATATCCGCTTCCCCCAGAATTTGACGAAAATCGATTATTTGGCCTTTGCGGGCTGCAGCGGGCTGAGAAGCCTTGTGCTTCCGGATACCGTGACGGAAATCGGCTCAAGTGCCTTCACGGGCTGCAAAGGCTTGACGTCCGTTACCTTCCCCGCAAGTCTGACGCGCATTGAGAGCGAAGCCTTTTCCGAATGCACCGGCCTGACCAAGCTCAGCTTCCCGGAGCACCTGGAATACATTGGAGACGCCGCGTTCCGTTATTGCAGCGGCCTGACCGAGATCAAACTGCCGAATAACCTGATCGGCATCTACGCCAGCGCCTTTGACGAATGCCCCAAGCTGCGCTCCGTGTGGATTCCTGCGTCGGCGTCCGACATCAGATACCACGCGTTTGGTTACATCCGGGAGAATGAGGAATCCTGGGAAGAAACCCCGTTGGAGGGCTTCACCATCTATGGCTATCCCGGCACTGCCGCCGAGACCTACGCCACGGAGAACGGCTTCCGCTTTGTTGCCGCGGATCGTTTTACCGACGTCAACGGCAGCGACTACTTCTTCAACCCTGTGATGTGGGCCGTCGCCCAGGAGCCGCCGATCACCTCCGGCGTGGACGAGACTCACTTCGGTCCCAACAACGACTGCACCCGGGAGCAGATCGTGACCTTCCTCTGGGCGGTGTACGGCAAGCCTGCCCCTACCGGGACGGGAAGCAGCTTCAGCGATGTGGGCGTTGACGCCTGGTACTACCAGCCTGTGATGTGGGCTGTGGAGAACGGCTACACCAGCGGCCTGCCCGACGGCAGCTTCGGCGTGGGCCAGCCCTGCACCCGGGCCCAGGCTATGACATTCCTTTGGGCTGCCCAGGGCAGACCCGAGCCCGCCTCCATGGCCAGTTCGTTCAGCGACGTGAGCGGCAGCGACTGGTTCTGCAAGGCCATCCTTTGGGCGGCAGAGAACGGCATCACCAAGGGCATCGGCGACGGCCTGTTCGGCGTCTACAACACCTGCACCCGGGCCCAGATCATCACCTTCCTGTACAAGGCGTACAATTAAAGCAAAGCAGCCGTAGGGGCGCACAGTGTGCGCCTGCCGTTCCCCCGCAGGGGCCACCCCATCCCCGCCGTAGGGGCGAGCATTGCTCGTCCGGTTTGCGAAGCAAACAATCGTATGCGTCAGCAGACGATCCAGCCGGGTGCGTTGTATTGCACCGCCTGCGGCGTCGCAACCCGGTTGGATTTGCCTCCGGCAAATTGCGTTCGTACCGAACGCCGGAGCGATGTGGGCATCGCTCCCTACGGGAGACGGGGTGCGCGGACGGCAGGGTGCCGTCCCTACGGGGGATGGGGACGAGCGATGCTCGCCCCTACGGCCGTGTTGCGCACCGGGTATCCCGTACCCGACGTAGGGGCGCACAGTGTGCGCCCGAAAGCGCTGCGATGGCGGGTTATGATGGCCGGCAGATTGCCGGCACTACGATGGCCGGCAGATCGCCGACGCTGCAACGGCGGGGAGCGCCGCGTAGGGGCTGGCGTCTTCGACAGCCCGAACGTATCGAAACAGGAGAGGTTCGGGGCGTCGGGACGCCGCCCCCTACGGTGGACGTGCCGGCAGATTGCCGGCGCTACAATGGCGGGCTGATAGCCCGCGCTACGATTGCCGGCACCGAATATGAAAAAATACGCCCGGGCGCTGTTGCGCCCGGGCAATGACTTACCCGGAGGACAAGCCCCCGGGTAATATCAAAGAAGAAAGGAGGAATGAAAAATGAAAACATCTTGTTTATGACTTTATTCTAATCGAGAAATATTAAAAATGTAAGGCATAAGTTTTTACGAAAGTATTAAGTTAACATAATTTTTGAAATTTTTATGACCTACTTGACATTCTGCCACTTTGGGTATATGATGGGCACAAAGGGATTAGCACTCAGATGAATTGAGTGCTAAGTCAATCAGCGTTTCCACACGCGTAAAAAGGAGGTAGTACCATGAATGCCAACAAATACACCAAGCGTTCCATGGAGGCCATCCAGGACGCCCAAACCATTGCCCTGAATCACAACCACCAGCAAATCGAGCAGATCCATCTGCTGATGGCCCTGCTGCGGCAGGAGAGCGGCTTGATCCCCCAGCTTTTGAAGCGCATGGGAAAGACGCCGGAGAGTCTGGAGGCCGCGGCGGGGGAGAAGCTCCGCCAGCTGCCCGCTGTGACCGGCTCCGGCCGGGAAGCGGGGAAGTATTACATCGCTCGCTCCGTGGATCAGCTCTTCTCCCAGGCGGAGGAGGTCGCTGCGTCCATGAAGGACGAATTCGTCTCTGTGGAGCACCTCTTCCTGGCCATGATCGACCGGCCGGACAACACGATCCGCGCCCTGTTCCAGACCTACCAGATCCAGCGGGAGGATGCCATGCAGGCCCTGGCCGAGGTGCGGGGCAACCAGCGTGTCACCTCGGACAACCCCGAGGACACCTACGAGGCCCTGGAGAAGTTCGGCACCGATCTGGTCCAGCGGGCCAGAGAGAAGAAAATGGATCCGGTCATCGGCCGTGATGAGGAGATCCGTAACGTGATCCGTATCCTCTCCCGGAAGACCAAGAACAACCCCGTTCTGATCGGCGAGCCCGGCGTGGGCAAGACCGCCATTGTGGAGGGCTTGGCCCAGCGGATCGTCCGGGGCGACGTGCCCAAGAGCCTCCAGGACAAGACCATCTTCTCCCTGGATATGGGCTCGCTGATCGCGGGCGCCAAGTATCGGGGCGAATTTGAGGAACGGCTGAAATCCGTTCTGAACGAGATCAAGAAGAGCGAGGGCAAGATCCTGCTCTTCATCGACGAGCTGCACACCATCGTGGGCGCGGGCAAGACCGAGGGCTCCATGGACGCAGGCAATCTGCTCAAGCCCATGCTGGCCCGGGGCGAGCTGCACTGCCTGGGCGCCACGACCTTGGACGAGTACCGCCAATACATCGAAAAGGACGCCGCCCTGGAGCGCCGCTTCCAGCCCGTGATGGTGAACGAGCCCTCTGTGGAGGACACCATCGCCATCCTCCGCGGTCTGGAGGAGCGCTACGAGGTCTTCCACGGCGTGAAGATCACCGACCCCGCCATCATTGCCGCCGTCAAGCTCTCCGACCGCTATATCACCGACCGCTGCCTGCCGGACAAGGCCATCGACCTGATCGACGAGGCCTGCGCCATGATCCGCACGGAGATGGACTCCATGCCCACGGAGCTGGACAAGGTCCGCCGCAAGATCATCCAGATGGAGATCGAGGAAGCCGCCTTGAAGAACGAGGAGGACGAGCTCTCCAAGGGCCGTCTGGCGGAGCTGCAGAAGGAGCTGGCGGAGCATCGGGATCGCTTCAAGGCCATGAAGGCCCAGTGGGAGAATGAGAAGGACGCCATCGCCAAGGTGCAGTCCCTGCGGGAGCGGATCGAGAAGCTCAACGCCGAGATCGAGAAGGCGGAGCAGGCCTACGATCTGGAGGCCGCCGCCAAGCTGAAATACGGCGACCTGCCCGAGGCGAAAAAGCAGCTGGAGGAGGAAGAACGCCTGGCCCAGAACGCCAAGGAGCAGAGCCTGCTCCGCAACCGGGTCACCGAGGACGAGATCGCCCGGATCATCGAACGCTGGACCGGGATCCCTGTGGCCAAGCTGGTGCAGGGTGAGCGGGAAAAGCTGCTGCATCTGGACGAGCGCCTGCACAGGCGCGTGGTGGGCCAGGACGAGGCTGTCCGCGTGGTCACCGAGGCCATTCAGCGCTCCCGTGCCGGCATCCAGGATCCCAACCGTCCTGTGGGCTCCTTCCTGTTCCTGGGCCCCACCGGCGTGGGCAAAACCGAGCTGGCCAAGGCCCTGGCCGCGGATCTCTTTGACGACGAGCGGAACATCGTCCGCATCGATATGACCGAGTATATGGAGAAGTTCTCCGTCTCCCGTCTGATCGGAGCGCCTCCCGGATATGTGGGCTACGAGGAGGGCGGTCAGCTTACCGAGGCCGTTCGCCGCAAGCCCTACTCCGTCATCCTCTTTGACGAGGTGGAGAAGGCCCACCCCGACGTGTTCAATATCCTGCTCCAGGTGCTGGACGACGGCCGGGTGACGGACTCCCAGGGCCGCACCGTGGACTTCAAGAACACCATCATCATCCTGACCTCCAACCTGGGCTCGCCCTATATTCTGGACGGCATCGATGAGAACGGCGAGATCAGCGAGACGGCCCGCGCCCAGGTGGACGCCCTGCTGAAGAAGACCTTCCGGCCCGAGTTCCTGAACCGGCTGGACGAGATCGTCTTCTACAAGCCTCTGACCAAGGAGAACATCTTCAAGATCATCGACCTGCAGATCAACCAGCTGAACAAGCGGCTGCTGGATAAGCAGCTCCGCTGCACCCTCACCGAGGCGGCCAAGACCTACATCGTAGACGAGGCCTTCGACCCCGCCTTCGGTGCGCGGCCCCTGCGCCGTTATGTCCAGCACACGGTGGAGACCATGATCGCCAAGCGGATCCTGCTGGGCGACGTGGCCCCCGGCAGTGAGCTTGTCGTGGATATGGCAAACGGCGAGCTGATCATCCGCTGATCGCCCATTCCAAAGCCCGGACGTGAGAACGTCCGGGCTTGTTTTTTCATATATTGGCCTGAGGAGATGAAGCGATGGAAAAGACCTATCTGCTGGTCGGCGGCGACCGGCGGCAATTCTGGCTGTCCCGGTTCCTGGTGCCCAGGGGCCCGGTATATACCCTGGGCGTTCCCGGCCTGGAGGACAACGTCCCGGATCGGCCCGCCGATGTGCTGATCCTGCCCACGCCCTGCTTTTCCCGGAGCGGGAGGCTGCATGGGTTGGGGGAGGGCCTGGATCCGGTGTCCCTTTCCGGCCTGTACGATGAACATACCCGGATCTACGGCGGCGCCGTGCCGGAGCACCCCGAAACAAGACTGCCGGGGTGCGTTTTTGTAACGGATCTGCTGCGTGACCCCGGAGTCAAGGCCGCCAACGGACGGCTGACGGCGGAGGCCGCGTTGGAATTGACGGAGGAGCGGCTGGAGAGCTCTGTGTTCGGAATGCCCTGCCTGGTGCTGGGCTATGGCTGCGTGGGGAAGCCCTTGGCCTCGCTGCTGATGGCCATGCACGCCGAGGTCACTGTGGCGGCCCGGCGGGCAGAGGCCCGGGCGGAGGCTGCCCAGAGCGGCTGCCGTGTGTGCGCGTTCCAAGGCCTGCCGGAGCGCCCAAGGGTCGTATTCAATACCGTCCCTGCCGCGGCCCTGTCGTCCGGCGCATTGGACGCGCTTGGGCAGGACTGCCTGTGGGTGGAGCTGGCCTCGGCGCCCGGCGGCCTGCCTGCGGGCTATGCTCCCGCTTTTTCGGTCATGGGCGCCAACTCCCTGCCGGGGAGAAGACTGCCGCGTTCCGCCGCGTCCGTCCTCCTGGAGGGGATCCTGCGCTGTGAGGTGAAAGCATGAGAACGGAAACGATCGGATTTGCCCTGTGCGGCTCCTTCTGTACCTTCGAACCGGTTCTGGCGGCCATGGCACGCCTGAGCCAGAGCTATGAGACGGTTCAGCCCATCCTGTCCGGCGCGGCGGCGCGCATCGACAGCCGCTTCGGAGCCGCGTCGGATTTCCGTGCAAGGATCGAGGCGATCTGCCATAGGCCCGTCTGGGACAGCATTCCCCAGGTGGAGCCCATCGGGCCGAAAAAGCTGCTGGATCTGCTGGTCATCGCCCCCTGCACCGGCAATACCCTGGCGAAGCTGGCCGCGGGGATCGCCGATACGCCGGTGACGCTGGCCTGCAAGGCCCATCTGCGTAACGCCCGGCCGGTGGTCCTGGCGGTCTCCACCAACGATGGCCTTGCCGCCAACGCAAAGAGCATCGGAATGCTCCTGGATCGAAAGCAGTTTTATTTCGTCCCCTTTGGCCAAGACAACCCGGCAAAGAAGCCTGCCTCTCTGGTGGCGAATATGTCTCAGATCCCGGAAACCGTGGAGGAAGCCCTGGCCGGCCGTCAGATCCAGCCGGTTTTGCTGTGACAGACTTTTCTGTATAATTCCGCCATTTCAGGATAATCTATTTGAAAGCAACCTGAAAAAGGAGGAATCACCTTGAAGATATCCAACGCGGAATACAAGCGGCTGGCCGACCGGCTTGCGCCCAAGTCCAATTCGGCGCTGAACTGCGTCAAGGCCTTTGCCATCGGCGGGGGGATCTGCGTGCTGGGGCAGGCGCTGAAAAACCTGTATCTGTCGCTGGGCACAGGGGAGGATCCGGCGGCCCTCTTGACCTCTGCCAGCCTGATCTTTCTCTCTGCGCTGCTGACGGGCCTTGGCCTGTATGACGATATCGCCAAGCACGCCGGGGCCGGCACCCTCGTCCCCATCACCGGCTTTGCCAATTCAGTGGCGGCCCCGGCTGTGGAGTTCAAGACGGAGGGCTGGGTCACGGGCATGGCGGTGAAGATGTTTACCATCGCCGGGCCGGTCATCGTCTACGGCACGCTGGCCGCCGCACTCTACGGCCTGCTGTTCTGGCTTTTCCAATAACGCGAATGCCTCGGGCTTGTCCGGAGGCATTTTTTTCTTGACCGGGTGGGTCGAATGTGGTAGAATGCCAGAAAGTCAAACGATACAATGCGGGGAAGGAGGGAGCACCATGCGTTTTGAGGCTTCCGAGCAATACGCAAAGGCGCTGAAAAGCGGCCTGAAATACCAAAAGAACGCCTTGACCCAGGGCACGGAGCCCTATCCGGCCGTACTCGACGAGCTGGAGGCGGACTATGAGATCAGCGGACGCGTGGATCTCGGCGTCCTGCACATTCCGGTGGAGCTGATCGTCGGCACCCGTTCCGCCGGGCGCACCGCCGCGCTGGCGGGGAACTTCATGCCCCTGCTGGATCCGGACACCGAGTTCGCGGCCAAATGGATCCGTCTGTGCGAGGCGCACCTGGAGGAGGGAATCCGCGACCCGATCCAGGTCTTCGAGTTTCTGGGCAAGTTCTACGTCCAGGAGGGCAATAAGCGCGTCAGCGTGCTGAAAAGCTACGATGCCCCCACCGTGGCGGCCAACGTCGTTCGCGTGATGCCCGCCCGGACTGACCGGCCCGAGGTTCAGCACTATTACGAATTTTTGCAGTTCTACAAGCTCTCCGGGCTCTACGGCCTGCACTTTGAGAAGGCAGGCGGCTTCGCCAAGCTCCAGGCCGCCCTTGGCATGACCGAGGATCACGTCTGGACGGAGGAGGAACGCCGCAGCTTCCGCTCCGGCTTCTCCCGGTTCCAGGAGGCCTATGCCAAAATGAAGCAGCAGCCTGCCACACCGGCGGAGGCTTTGCTGGTCTGGCTCCAGGTCTTTCAATTCTCGGAGATCAAAGAGACGCCCATGCCGGAGCTGGTGGAACGTGTGGCCAAGCTCTGGCCGGATATGAAGCTCCAGAGCCAGCCGGATGCCCCCGCCATCGAGGTGGATCCTGTGCTGCCGGAAAAGGACAAGGGGCTTGTCTCCAAGCTGATCACTGCGGTCAGCCAGCCGGATCGGGTGCGGGTCGCTTTCATTTACGGCTTCGATCCGAAGATCAGCGCCTGGACACGGGCCCACGATCTGGGCCGCCAGGCGATGGAGACCGCCCTGGGAGACCGGGTGGAGGCTGCCTGCTACGTGGCGGAGGATCGGGACTATTTTGCCGCGATGACAAAGGCTGTGGAGGATGGCGCAAAGCTCATCTTTGCCACGACTGCGCCCATGATCGACGCCTGCCGAAGGCTGGCGGCGCTGAATCCCGGCGTCCGGGTGTTCAACTGCGCCCTTTCTCAGCCCTATACCGGCGTCACCATGTACAACTGCAGGGTCTATGAGACCAAGTTTATCACCGGCGCCATTGCCGGGGCCATGACGCGGAATGACCGGGTGGGCTACGTGTCCAGCTATCCGATCTTCGGAGAGCCTGCCGCCATCAACGCCTTTGCCCTAGGCGCAAGGATGGTCAATCCCAGAGTCCGGGTGGAGCTGCGATGGTCATGCACCAGCCGCGACTGCGCGGACGAGCTGCGCCGCCGGGGCGTCACCGTGATCTCCAACCGGGACGCGGCCGGCCCCGACGCGGATCCCTGGGATTTTGAATTGGGGACCTTTATGGAAAACGCAGCGGGGGAGCTGGTGCCGCTGGCCCTCCCCCGGTGGAATTGGGGCGCGCTGTATGAGAAGCTCGTCCGATCTGCGTGGAAGGGAAGCCTGGAGACGGGCCCGGCCGACAAGGCCGTGAACCTCTGGTTCGGCATGGACAGCGGCGTCATTGACGTGGAGCTCTCCGACACCCTGCCGGACGGGGTGCGAAGCCTTGCCCTGCTGCTGAAAACGGGACTGCAAAACGGAGAGGTCGAGCCCTTCCGCAGCCGGATCCTGGATCAGAACGGCGTTCTGCGCTGTGACGGAGAGACCGGCCTGACCACGGATGCCCTGATGCAGATGGATTGGTTCTGCGACAATGTGGACGGAGCCGTTCCGGGCTTTGATAAGCTGCTTCCCAGAGCGCGGGAGATGGTTCGGGTCCTGGGCCTCTACCGCGACGATCTGACCACGGTAAAGGAGGAGAAACAGCTGTGAAGCTGCTGCTGATCTCCGACCAGGAGGAGCCCTATCTCTGGGACTATTACCAGCCCGGGCGCCTGGCCGGATATGATATGATCCTCTCCGCCGGAGACCTGAAGCCGAGCTATCTGCGCTTCCTTGTGACCATGGCAAACCGTCCGCTGCTCTACGTCCATGGGAATCATGACGGCTGCTACGCCACCGATGTGCCAGAGGGCTGCGACTGCGTGGACGGCACGCTGACGGTCTGCAAGGGTCTGCGGATCCTGGCCTTCGGTGGCTGCGTTCTCTACAACGGGAAACCGCACCAGTATACGGAGCGGCAGATGGAGCGCAGGATCCGGAAGACCCGCCGCGCGGTGAAAAAAGCCGGCGGCGTGGACATTATCCTGACCCACGCGCCTCCGCGGGGCTGCGGTGACGGGGACGATCCCGCGCATCGGGGCTTTGAATGCTTCAACCGGCTGATCGAGGAGTACCGCCCCCGGTACTTTATCCACGGCCATCAGCACTTGAGTTACAGGACCTTTTCCCAGCGGGTGATCCAACGGGGAGAGACGACTGTGATTAACGCCTGCGGCCGGTATGAGCTGGAGCTCTGAGCCCGCGAAAAAAGTGAAAAATAAGCTCAGCTTATATTTTTTTGCATAGTTCCGGATTGACAAAAACGCCCTTTCTGTCTATAATAGATGCGTAAAATTTATAACAGAGGTATGCAAAGGAGCGACCATATGGCTATCTATGTCAAGAGCGAGATCGCGCCGCTCAAGCGCGTGATGCTGCACCGCCCCGGCCAGGAGCTGGAGCATTTGACCCCCGGCACCCTGGACAGACTGCTGTTTGATGATATTCCTTTCCTCTCTGGAGCCCAGGAGGAGCATGACCGCTTTGCCCAGATCCTGCGGGAGAACGGCACGGAGGTCATCTATCTGGAGGATCTGGCCGCCGAGACGCTGAAAAGCAACCCCGGCCTTCGCGAGGAATTCCTCAAGGAGTTTGTCACCTTCTCTCCCAATGTGGACTATCGCCAGGAGCTGTACGAATACCTGCTGTCCATTCCGGACGACAAGGATCTGATCCTCAAGACCATGGCCGGCGTTTCTTTCCAGGAGCTGGGCGCTTCGCCCAAGTTCTCCCTGCCCACCATGCTCAACCGGCAGAATAACTTCGTCCTGGAGCCCATGCCCAACCTCTACTTCACCCGGGATCCCTTTGAGTCCATCGGCGAGGGCGTGGCCATCAACCGGATGTACTCCGTCACCCGCTGCCAGGAGACCATCTTCGCCCGTTACATCTTCAAATATCATCCCGAGTTCGCCGGGAAGATCCACCTCTACGCCAACGGCTCCGAGCACTACTCCCTGGAGGGCGGCGACGTGCTGAACCTCTCTGCGGAGGTCATTGCCATCGGCATCTCCCAGCGCACCACCCCCGAGGCCATCGAAAACATCGCCAAGCGGCTCTTTGCCGACGAGCAGGCCACGGTCCGCACGGTCCTCGCTCTGGAGATCCCCTGTATGCGTGCCACCATGCACCTGGACACCGTTCTGACCCAGGTGGATCACGATAAATTCGTAGTCTTCCCCGATATGCTGGACTCCCTGCGGATCTTCGAGATCACCCCCGGCGCCCAGGGTAAGCTCCACATCCGCGATATGGGCGGCGACCTCCGGGAGGCCCTGGAATACCACCTGCACCGGGATCACATCCAGCTGATCTACTGCGGCGGCGGCGACAACGTGGCGGCCCAGCGGGAGCAGTGGAACGATGGCTCCAACACCCTCTGCGTGGCCCCCGGCAAGGTGGTGGCCTACAACCGGAACGTGGTCACCAACCGGATCTTCGAGGAAAACGGCATCACCGTTCTGAAGATCCCCTCCGGCGAGCTCAGCCGCGGCCGCGGCGGCCCCCGCTGTATGTCCATGCCCTTCAACCGTGAAAAACTGTAAGCAACGGCCGATTCAGACCGTTCAAATATCCAATCGACAATAAAAGGAGACATAACCATGCCTGTCAATCTCAGAGGACGTAATTTCCTGAAGCTGCTCGACTTCACCCCCGCCGAGATCCGCTACCTGCTGGAACTGAGCGCTGAGTTCAAGCGCAAGAAGCGCTCCGGTGAGCCCCATCGTTACCTGGCCGGCAAGAACATCGTTCTGCTGTTCGAGAAGACCTCCACCCGTACCCGCTGCTCCTTTGAGGTGGCCGGCATGGATCTTGGCTGCGGCGTGACCTACCTGGATCCCGGCAGCTCCCAGATGGGCAAGAAGGAATCCATCGCCGACACCGCCCGTGTCCTGGGCCGGATGTACGACGGCATCGAGTACCGCGGCTTTGACCAGAGCATCGTGGAAGAGCTGGCCAACTACGCCGGCGTGCCCGTTTGGAATGGCCTGACCAATCAGTTCCATCCCACCCAGATGCTGGCCGACGTGCTCACCATCGAGGAGAAGCTGGGCAACGTCAAGGGCAAGAACTTCACCTTCATGGGCGACGCCCGGAACAACGTGGCTAACTCTCTGATGGTCATCAGCGCCAAGCTGGGCATGAACTTCACCGCCTGCGGCCCCAAGGAGCTGTGGCCCGAGGAGGGTCTGGTGGCCGAGTGCCGCAAGATCGCCGAGGAGAACGGCTGCACCATCCGCATGACCGAGGATCCCAAGGAAGGCGCCACCAACGCTGACGTCATCTACACCGACATTTGGGTCTCCATGGGCGAGCCCGACGAGATCTGGGCCAAGCGCATTGAGCTGCTGAAGAGCTACCAGGTCAACGCCAAGCTGATGTCCTACGCCAAGCCCACCGCCATCTTCATGCACTGCCTGCCCTCCTTCCACGACACCAAGACCACCATCGGCGCCGACATCGCCAAGAAGTTCGGCATCACCGAGATGGAAGTCACCGACGAGGTCTTCGAGTCCAAGCAGTCCGTGGTGTTCGACGAGGCCGAGAACCGTATGCACACCATCAAGGCTGTCATCTACGCGACCCTCTGCTAATGCAAGCCCCAGCGGCCCGACCTGTCCCCAGGCCGGGCCGCTTTTTCGTACGCGAATGCAAAATGCAGAATGCAGAATGCAGAATGCATAATGCATTATTAATTGAGGAATGTAGAATGAAACAGTATCGGGCTTACCTTTTTGACTTGTATGGGACGCTGGTGGATATCCACACTGACGAGGGGAAGGCGACTTTCTGGAAAAGGGTCGCGGGGTATTATACCGCACATGGCGCTGCCTATCAAAGCACCGAGCTCCGTGCCGCTTACAAACGGCTCTGCGACGGGGAGACGAAACGGATGCAGGCTTTGTACCCCAAGGCGCTGATTGAGATCGACCTGTTTCCGGTGTTCCGCGCCCTCTATACGGAAAAGGGCATCCGCCCGGCCCCAGCGCTGCAGGCGGACACTGCCTGGGCCTTTCGCCGGGCCTCCACCACCCATCTGCGGGCCTATGCCGGGGCGCAGGAGCTGTTGGAGGTCCTGCGGGCGGCAGGGAAGACCGTGATCCTCCTGTCCAACGCCCAGAGCTGCTTTACCCGCCCGGAGCTGGACGCGCTGGGCTTGACGGCCTGCTTCGATCACACCTACATCTCCTCGGAGCAGGGCTTCCAAAAGCCGGATCCCCGTTTCTTCTCCGCCCCGCTGCGGGAGCTGTCCCTTGCTCCGTCGGACTGCCTGATGATCGGCAACGATCCCGTCTGCGACCTCCGGGGCGCCGCGGCTGTCGGCATGGATGGGGTGTATATCCGCTCCGCCCTTTCTCCCGGCGACGCGCCGCAGCATCTGTCGGAGGCCGTGGCCTCTCTGCCCCACATGGATCTGCGGCGGCTGAGGGCCCTGCTGCTGGCTGATTGAGCCGGAAGCACCGTCCGGATCGGGCCGGATTTCCTCTTTGACAGGATTTGTACTTGCTTTTTGTGAATATTTGGTTTATAGTATATTTATCCAATAACAGAAAGGAAGCGTTATCATGAATCGTACCAAACACATTGTCAAGCTTTTGGTTTTCGGCGTGCTGGCGGGGATCCTGCTTCTGGTGGGCGCAGGCAAGGATCTCTCCCTGGGCAAGGGCCTGTCGCTGAGCTGGGCCGGCGTGGGCAGGATCCTCCTGGTGATTTTTGCGGTTCTGGCGGTGGAGCATCTGCTCCTGCTGCTTCTGAGCCTGATCAATTCCGAGAATCATCGGATCCGCACGGTCAAGACCCTCAGCGCGAATCTGATCCGCTACGTAACGGTGATCGTGATCATCATTTGCGTCCTGTCCCTGCTGAACGTGGATATGCCCACCATCCTGGCCGGACTCGGAGTGATCGCTCTGATCATCGGCTTTGGCGCGGAGAGTCTGATCACCGACGTGGTTACCGGCTTTTTCATTCTGATGGATAATCAGTATAACGTGGGCGACATCATTGAGGTGGGCGGCTTCCGGGGCACGGTCTCCGAGATCGGCATTCGCACCACCAGCCTCACCGACACCGGCGGCAACGTGAAGATCATCAACAACTCCGACATGAAAAACATCCTCAATCGCTCCGACCACAGCTCCAAGGCTGTCACGGACTTCTCCATCCCCTATGAGACTGACCTGATCAAGCTGGAGCAGAAGATCCCCGGTCTGATGACGGAGATCTTCCAGGCCCACCCGGAGGTCTTCAAGTCCGAGCCCAAGTATCTGGGCGTCCAGTCCCTGGGCAGCAGCTCCGTAGATCTGCGCTTCGTGGCAGAGGTCGGAGAGTCTGATATCTATTCCGGCGCGAGGATCCTCAACCACGACCTCTTTGTGGGCTTCCGGAGCCTGGGCGTGGAGTGCCCCTTCCCCCAGGTGGACGTCCACAGCAAATAAGGCGCTGCCCTGGGAGGTCCCACGATGGAATATCACAACCATCCCCCAGAGTTTTCTCCGCTCCTGCCGGAGCAGACCCTTCGACCGGAATTGGAGCTGGCCGCCCCGCCGCCTGAGTTCGGGCAGGGAACAGCTGTCCCGGTCGAAGCGGAAAAATCAAGAAAGCGCCTGAGGCAATTCCTGGCGCTGCCCGCTGTCCTGCTGGTGAGCTTCCTGTGCCTCCACGGGAGTGTGCTGCCGGCGGCACCCGAGTCCGATCCCGCACCGGTGGAGTCTGCCGAGCCCGTCCCGGAGCGTCCGGCGGGCAGTGTTCTGATCGACGTGCTCTACGCCGTCCGCGATGCCGACACGGTGCGCTATTCCTACACCGTCTACACCCCGATCCCCAGCCTGGACGCCACCCAGGCAGAGATCGACGCCTATCAAGGCACGCCCTGGCCCATCCGCGTCTATGCGCGGCTCTCCGACGAGGCGGATCATCTCGTCGCACCGTCAAATGACCCGGATATCTGGGAGGGCTCCCGCACCTGGTTCGAATCCGACATGGACGCCGGCGGGCTGGAGGGCAGCCTGACTCTGACCTTGACCGCGGTCTATACCGAGGAAGGGGAGGAGCGGCAGACCAAGGTGGTGCTTCCCCTGGCGGAGCTGCCCCCCGCTGCGGAGAGCTACGCGACGCTGAACGTCCTGTCCGGCACGGAGATCGACTATACCGCGGCCTTCAATCCCCAGCCCGGCGACGAGCACGAATACCGCTTCCGGGCGACGGAATTCAAATTTGTCTGGCTGGACGAAAATGACGAAGTCTGCGCCAGGACGGATGTCTGGCAGCCCGACACCTTACCCTCCCTCAACGGCAATTCCGCTGTCAGCGAAAAGGCTGTCGCGGCGGCCTATGCCGGCTCCGCGAATCTGGCGCGCCCGTCGGCCCAGGCCAGAGCGTTTTTCGCACAGCTGATCCTTACGGATGAAACGACGGGCTACCGCTATACCATCGACTCCAACCGGGTCGAGGCGTCTGACGAGCCACTGCTTGAGGGCGAGCTTACCGTTTATCCCGGCGGCGATGTGGACGCCGTATTCCGGGTGGTGCCCGTACCCGGCGACTCCAGAGAATACGATCTGCACGTGACCCTCATGGGCCAGACGGCCTATGACGGAGAAGAAACCGTGGGCTTCTCCCTGGTGGATGATCCGAGCGCCGTGCCGGTCACCGGCAGCAGGGAAACCGGCTTTGAGGCCCGCTATTCCGGCGGCTCCGCGGCTGCAATGATCCCCCAGGGGACCCAGCTCAGCCTGTATGCGGTGTTCGAGGACGCAAATACCGGCACGCGCTATACCGTGGAGACGAACCGGGTGGACGCGGTGGAGCGCATCGTGCCCTACGAGACCTACCCCCTGGGTGACGGCAAGGTGACCATCACCGTTTACAACGACACCTTGATCTATGACGTTCCGAGTACCATCGAGACGGAGAGCTACGTGACGATCCTTGCTTTGGATACCCTGCCGGAGTCCGAGTTTGAATCCTATGCCCTGCCCGCTGCCTGGACGCCGGAGGGATACGAGTTCGGCGGCTGGGTCGTCCATGTGAACAATCCCATGGATCTCAGCGCCGGGGGCGATATCTTCTCGGAATACGGCGGCGATCCCCCGCCCGAGGCGCTGACCGGGGGCGACAGCTTTGTCTTTCCGATCTACGGCTCGCTGACCAGGGAGGATATCGAGCGGGTACCGCCCGGGGACGACGGCGTGCGCTATGTCAACGTCCACGCGGTCTGGATCCAGCGGGAGACCGACGATCCGCTAATCTTCCTGGATGACGGAGAGGGGAATACCACCGGCTACGGCATGGAGAGCCCCATTGCTTCGGAGGGTTATCTCTACCTCTGCTGCTACCCGGTGCCCGCTGCAGACGGCCGGGAGTTTGACGGCTGGTATGACGCGGAGGGCAACCGTGTGGATCTGCTTTCCAGCTTCTTCTCCTTTGCCTCCGTGCTCCGCAACCCGGACGGCAGCTTCGCCGGCTACGATTGGTCGCACTACGAACCGATCTATCTGACCGCGCATTGGAAGTAAACAAAAAACACAGCCCATCCGGGAATCCCGGATGGGCTGTGTTTGCAATGTATTACGTTTTTGTGTTGAGATTACTCGTAGAGCTCGATGAGCTTCTTCAGGTGCTCGTAGCGCTCCATGGCGTTGGCCTCGTTGCGGGCAAACAGCTCGGTGGCACGCTCGGGGAACTCACGGGTCAGACGGCTGTAGCGAGCCTCGTTCATCAGGAACTCCTGATAGCCGCCCTTGGGATCCTTGGAATCCAGGGTGAACTTCTTGCCGTCGGCAGCGGGGTTGAAGCGGAACATATTCCAGTAACCGCAGTCAACAGCCTTCTTCATCTCTTCCTGGCAGTGCATCATGCCGCCCTTGATGGAGTGCATCTCGCAGGGAGCGTAGCCGATGATCAGGGACGGGCCGTGATAGGCCTCGGCCTCGGTGATGGCCTTGATGGTCTGCGCGGGGTTGGCGCCCATGGCGACCTGGGCCACGTAGACGTAGCCGTAGCTCATGGCGATCTCAGCCAGGCTCTTCTTCTTGGTCTCCTTGCCGGCCGCGGCGAACTGTGCCACCTGGCCGATGTTGGAAGCCTTGGAGGCCTGTCCGCCGGTGTTGGAGTAGACCTCAGTGTCGAAGACGAAGATGTTGACGTCCTCGCCGGAAGCCAGCACGTGGTCCACGCCGCCGAAGCCGATGTCGTAGGCCCAGCCGTCGCCGCCGAAGATCCACACGGACTTCTTGTTCAGGTATTCCTTCTTCGCAAGGATCTCCTTGGCGCAATCGCAGCCGCAGGCTTCCAGGGCAGCGATGTACTCCTTGGTGGCTTCCTTGTTGGCGTCGCCGTCGTTGAAGGTGTCCAGCCACTTCTGTGCGGCGGCCTTCACCTTCTCGTTCTTGCCGTTGGCCACGATGTCGCGAGTCTTGGCAGCCAGAGACTCACGGATGGTCTTCTGGGCGGTGTACATACCCAGGCCGTGCTCAGCGTTGTCCTCAAACAGGGAGTTGGACCAAGCGGGGCCCTTGCCCTCTTCGTTGGTGCAGTAGGGAGCAGTGGCGCCGGGGCCGCCCCAGATGGAGGAACAGCCGGTGGCGTTGGAGATGTACATCCGGTCGCCGAAGAGCTGGGTGATCAGGCGGGCATAAGAGGTCTCAGCGCAGCCTGCGCAGGAGCCGGAGAACTCCAGCATGGGCTTCTTGAACTGGGAGCCCTTGACGGTGAGATCCTGCATATCCTTCTTCTCAGGCAGCTTGACGCAGTAGTCGAACACGGGCTGCTGATCCAGCTGGCCTTCCTGAGGCTTCATGGTGATGGCGTTGGTCGGGCAGACACCCACGCAGACGCCGCAGCCCATGCAGTCCAGAGGAGACACGGCCATGGTGAACTTGTAGACGCCCTTGCCCTTGCCGGCCTTGACGTCCACCAGCTTGGCGGCCTTGGGAGCCTTCTTGGCTTCCTTCTCGGTCAGCGCGAAGGGACGGATGGTGGCATGGGGGCAGACATAAGCACAGTTGTTGCACTGGATGCACTTGCCGGCGTCCCACTCGGGAACGGTAACGGCAACGCCGCGCTTCTCGTAGGCGGAAGCGCCCAGCTCGAACTGGCCGTCCACATAAGGCGTGAAGGCGGAAACGGGCAGGGAATCGCCGTCCATCTTGTCCACGGGGAACAGGACGTCCTTGACCATCTTGACCAGCTCGGGCTTGCCCTCCAGCTTGACGTCCTTCTCCTTGTCAACGGCGTCGGCCCAGGAAGCGGGAACGTCGATCTTGACAAAGGCAGTGGCGCCGGCGTCGATGGCACGGTGGTTGCAGTCGACCACGTCCTGGCCCTTCTTCAGGTAGGACTTGGTGGCAGCGTCCTTCATGTAGCCGATGGCTTCCGCCTGGGGCATGACCTTGGCCAGGGTGAAGAAAGCGGACTGCAGGATGGTGTTGGTGCGCTTGCCCATGCCCACCTGGATGGCCAGGTCAATGGCGTTGATGGTGTAGAGCTGGATCTTGTTCTTGGCGATGTAGCGCTTGGAAGCGGCGTCAAGATGATGCTCGAGCTCCTTCTTATCCCACTGGCAGTTGATCATGAACACGCCGCCGGGCTTGACATCACGGACAATGGGGAAGCCCTTGGTGATGTAGGAGGGGTTGTGGCAGGCCACGAAGTCGGCCTTGTTGATGTAGTAGGGGCTCTTGATGGGCTTGTCACCGAAGCGCAGGTGGGAGATGGTGACGCCGCCGGTCTTCTTGGAGTCGTACTGGAAGTAGGCCTGAACGTACTTGTCGGTGTGGTCGCCGATGATCTTGATGGAGTTCTTGTTGGCGCCGACAGTGCCGTCGCCGCCGAGGCCCCAGAACTTGCACTCGATGGTGCCCTTGGCAGCAGTGGCGGGGACGTTCTTGCGCTCCTTGAGGGAGAGCTTGGTCACGTCGTCCACGATGCCGATGGTGAACTGGTGCTTCGGGTTGTCCTTCTTCAGCTCGTCGTAGACGGCGAAGACGGAGGCGGGAGGCGTATCCTTGGAGCCGAGGCCGTAGCGGCCGCCGATAACGGTGCGGTCGGTGATGCCGGCCTGGGCCAGAGCGGTGACGACGTCCATGTACAGAGGCTCACCCTGGGAGCCGGGCTCCTTGGTGCGGTCCAGGACGGCGATCTTCTTGGCGGTCTCGGGGATGGCAGCGATCAGCTTCTCGGGCACGAAGGGCCGGAACAGGCGGACCTTCACCAGACCGACCTTCTGGCCGTGGGCGTTGAGGTAGTCGATGACTTCCTCGGCCACGTCGTTGATGGAGCCCATGGCGATGATGACGCGGTCAGCGTCGGGCGCGCCGTAGTAGTTGAACAGCTGGTAGTCGGTGCCGAGCTTCTTGTTGACCTTCTTCATGTAGGTCTCAACGATGGCGGGCAGCGCGTTGTAGTACTTGTTGCTGGCCTCACGGTGCTGGAAGAAGATATCACCGTTCTCGTGAGAACCGCGCATGGAGGGACGGTTGGGGTTCAGGCAGTGCTGACGGAACTCCTCAACAGCCTTCATGTCGCACATATCCTTGAGATCCTTGTAGTCCCAGATGGCGATCTTCTGGATCTCGTGGGAGGTGCGGAAGCCGTCGAAGAAGTTGATGAAGGGGACGCGGCCCTTGATGGCGGCCAGGTGCGCGACAGCGCTCAGATCCATGACCTCCTGGGGGTTGGTCTCGCAGAGCATTGCGAAGCCGGTCTGACGGCAGGCGTAGACGTCGGAGTGGTCGCCGAAGATGTTCAGGGCGTGGGTGGACACGGTACGTGCGGACACATGGAACACACCGGGAAGCAGCTCGCCCGCGATCTTGTACATATTGGGGATCATGAGCAGCAGGCCCTGAGAGGCAGTGTAGGTGGTGGTCAGAGCGCCAGCGGCCAGGGAGCCGTGGACGGTACCGGCGGCGCCGGCCTCGGACTGCATCTCTACGACCTTGACGCGATTGCCGAAGATGTTCTCGCGGCCCTGTGCGGACCACTGGTCAACATAGTCGGCCATGGGGCTGGAAGGCGTGATGGGGTAGATACCCGCGACTTCCGTGAAGGCGTAGCTGACGTGAGCGGCAGCGGTGTTGCCGTCCATCGTCTTGAATTTTCTTTGCAAGGGAATTACCTCCTAATCAAAGGGACAAAAGTCCCGTATTTTGACACCTCTATCATAGCAGATTGATTTCAATTTGTAAATGGAAAAAGTGACTTTTTTCGGAGATTTTTGTACTTGATGTTCCCCGCTTGATTTGATATAATAGAATGACGAATTCTTTTACGGAATGAGGAGAAGACAATGAAGATAGATGTTTTGGGTCTGCAGTTCGATAATGTAACGATGGACGAGGCGCTCCAGCGCGGCGAGGCCTTCCTGGACGGAGACCGTGCGGCCATCGTGGTGACCCCCAACGCGGAGATCGGCTACGACGCGGCACAGGACGAGGCCCTCTGCGCCATGCTCAACCGGGCGGATCTTGTGCTCCCCGACGGAGCGGGCGTGGTGCTGGCCGCCAAGCTTCGCAAGACGCCGCTCAAGAGCAAGGTCGCCGGGATCGACTTCGCCCGCAATATGCTCAGCGTTTTTGCCAGACGGGGAACGAGGCTGTACCTCCTGGGCAGCAAGCCCGGCGTGGCGGAGCAGGCTGCGGAAAAAATGAAGGAGATGGCCCCGGGGCTCGTGATCTGTGGCACGGCGGACGGCTATTTCAAGGAGGAAGCTCCGGTGGTAGCCGCCATCAACGAGGCAAAGGCGGAGGCTGTGTTCGTCTGCCTCGGCGCGCCGAAGCAGGAGCGCTTTATGTTCGACCATCGGGATGAGCTGCCCACCGTGCGGCTGATGGCAGGTCTGGGTGGGAGCCTGGACGGCTTTGCGGGCAACGTCAAGCGCGCCCCCGATTGGATGATCAAATGCCAGCTGGAATGGTTCTACCGGCTCTGCAAGGAGCCGAAGCGGATCGGCCGGATGATGCGGCTGCCCAAGTATGTGGCAAAGGCAGTCGGAACCAAGAAATAGGAGAGCGGTTTCATGGGTAAACTAATTGTGTTTGAGGGGCCGGACGGTTCCGGGAAGTCCACCCAATTCCGGCTGCTGACGGAGCGGCTGGAGCGGGAGCGCATCGACTTCCGAACCATCGTCTTTCCCCGCTATTCCGAGCCCTCCTCCGCGCTGATCCGGATGTACCTGGGGGGCGAATTCGGCGAAAAGCCCGAGGACGTGAACGCCTGCGCGGCCTCCACCTTCTACGCGGTGGATCGCTATGCCTCCTTCCGGAAGGATTGGGGCGAATACTACAGCGAGGGCGGTCTGGTCCTCTCAGACCGCTATACCACGTCCAACGCTGTCCACCAGGGGGCGAAGGTCTCTGACAGCGCCCGTCCCGAATTCTTCCGCTGGCTGTACGACCTGGAGTTCGTCCGCCTCGGCCTGCCGCTGCCGGATCTTGTCATCTATCTGGATATGCCGACGGAGCTGAGCGAGAGCCTGATGCGTAAGCGGGAGTCCGATACGAACACCCACGCGGATATCCACGAAAAGGATCGGGCTTATCTGCGGCTGTGCCGGAAGACCGGCCTGGAGGCTGCCGCCTGCTACGGCTGGACTGTGATCAGCTGCGCCAAAGACGGCAAGCTTCGCACGGTGGAGGAGATCCACGAGGAGATCTACCGTTTGGTCCGGCAAAATTTGAACCCTGAACGCTGAGCGGACGGCAGAGTGCCGTCCCTACATGGAATGATAAAGGAGGCGTCCCCAATGGTATATATACTTCTTGGAAACGGCTTTGAGGAGATCGAGGCGCTGACGCCCAGCGACCTGCTGCGGCGGGCGGGGATCGAGCTTGCCCTGGTCGGCGTAAACGGGATCGAGATCGTCGGCTCCCATAAGATCGTCGTTCGTGCCGATCTCCCCCTGGATGCCGTGCACGTGGAATCCACGGATATGCTGATCCTTCCCGGTGGCTTGAAGGGCGTCCAGTCCATTCTGGACTGCAGGGCTGCCCTGGAGCTTGTGAAGCGGGCCTGGGAGGCCGGGAAATATGTCTGCGCCATCTGCGCCGCGCCCACCATTCTGGCGAAGCTCGGCATCGTGGGATCCGCTCCCGCGGTATGCTATCCCGGCAAGGAAGCGGAAATGGGCTGCGCCGAGATCCGTGATGCAAATGTGGTGCGGCACGGCAAGCTGATTACCGCCCGGGCTGCCGGTGCTTCCGTGGATTTTGCGCTGACTCTGATCTCCGTGCTGAAGGGAGCCGAGGAGGCCGAGCGGATCGCAAAACAGATCGTGTACTTGGGAGGGAACAGCCTTGCCGAATGATCAGAAGAAAGCGGAGCTGGAGGCGACGCAAACCTTTACGCCGGATTTCGGCAACGCATTTGACGATTACGGGGAATACCGGGAGCCTGTGACGGAGCCCCCTGTTCGACAGACCAGACGGCAGCGCCATCTGAAGCGCCTCCGTTTTCCCCGGCTGATTTGGGTCGCCCTGTTTCTGTTCACTGCGGTATGGCTCGGGACCCTTGCGGCCAAGTGGGGCTGGCGGTGGGCCAACGACGTGCTGGGGCTGAACCGCCCGGACGAGACCGTTGAGATTGTCATCAACGACACCGACGACCTGGACGATATCGCGCAAACCCTCAAGGAGGCAGGTGCGATCGAATATGAATGGCTGTTTAAGCTGTACTGCAAATTCAGCGGCTCCGAACACTATTTTGACCGCGGGATCTATACGATCAACCTGACCTACGATTACCATGCTCTGGTGAACAACCTCATGGCCAGCGCGGGCTCCCGTGAGACCGTCACGCTGATGATCCGCGAGGGCTCCGACAGCTATGAGATCTTTGATCTGCTGGAGAAAAACGGCGTCTGTTCCCGGGAAAAGCTGGAGCAGGCCGCCGCGGATTATGAATTCGATTATGATTTTCTGAAAAAGCTTCCCTATGGGGCGTCTAACCGCCTGGAGGGCTATCTCTTCCCGGATACCTATGAGTTCTATCTCATGGACGAGCCGGAGGAGGTGCTGGATCGTTTCCTCCGGAACTTCAACGCCCGTCTGAGTGAGGACGATCTGGCCGCGATCAAGGAAAGCGGCTACACCATGCGCCAGATCCTGACCCTGGCCTCCATCGTCGAGGAGGAGGCCGCCAATGACGAGGAGCGCCCGAAGGTCGCCTCCGTCATGTTCAACCGTCTGAACAACTGGGAAGTTCCGCATCTCGGCATGGACTCCACCATCTTCTACGGCGCGAAGCTGATGGGGACCACCTTCTCAACGGAGCTGGACAGCCCCTATAACACCTACCTGTATCCGGGGATCCCGGCAGGCCCCATCTGCAATCCCGGCCTGAATTCCATCCGCGCCGTGCTGCACCCGGACGAGACGGAGTACTACTACTTCGCCACCGGCATTGACAACATCAACCATTTCTTCGATAACGCCGACGATTTCAACGAGTTTATCAATTCAGACGAATTTCAGCCGATCCTGCCGGATTAGCCGATGGGGATCCGGCGCAGGCAACAGAAAAGGATCATCACTGTAAGAATGAAAATACCAGAACTGCTTTCCCCGGCCGGGGATATGGAAAAGCTGAATATGGCGGTACGCTACGGCGCGGACGCGGTCTACCTTGCGGGAACCAGCTTCGGAATGCGTTCCTTTGCCGGGAACTTCACCCCCGAGGAGCTGCCGAAGGCGGTGAAGCTGGCCCACGACCATGGCGTTCGCGTCCATGTGACCGTAAACACCATGGCCAGAGGCCCGGAGCTGACACGGCTGCCCGCGCACCTGGAGCTGCTGAACGCCTGCGGCGTGGACGCGCTGATCGTGGCGGATCTGGGGGCCTTCCGCATGGCGCAGAAATACGCGCCGCGCTGTGAGCTGCACGTCTCCACCCAGGTCTCTGTTGCCAACTATGCCTCTGCCGCCGCATGGCACGAGCTTGGGGCGAAGCGCGTTGTGCTGGCCCGGGAGCTGTCGCTGGACGAGATCGCAGAGATCCGGGCAAAGACCCCTGCTTCTCTGGAGATCGAGACCTTTGCCCACGGGGCCATGTGCGTCTCCTATTCGGGCCGCTGCCTGCTCTCCAACTATATGACAGGCCGGGATTCCAACCGCGGCGCCTGCGCCCAGCCCTGCCGCTATCAGTACTATCTGATGGAGGAAAAGCGCCCCGGAGAGTATTTCCCTGTGTTTGAAGATGAGAAGGGCACCTATATCATGAACTCCCGGGATATGTGCATGATCGACCATCTGGACGATCTGATGCGTGTGGGCGTGGACTGCATTAAGATCGAAGGCCGGGCCAAGTCCGCCTATTATGCCGCCATTGTGACGGGAGCCTACCGTCATGTGCTGGATGATCTGGCCGCGGGACGTCCCGTGGATCCGGTCTGGCGGGACGAGGTGGAGAAGGTTTCCCACCGACACTACTCCACCGGCTTTTTCTACGGGGAGCCCGGACAGTATTACGAAGACTCCCGCTATATCCGGGAATACCAGGTTGTGGCTATCGTCACGGACTGCGATGAAAGCGGCCTGGCGACCCTGAGCTTACGCAACAAGTTCTCCGCCGGGGATGAGATCGAAGCGGTGGGCCCGGATCTGCGGCCCTTCGCCTTTTCCGCCGGGGGCTTTACGAGCCCGGAAGGGGAGGCGCTTACAGAGGTGCGTACCCCGCAGATGGTCTTTTCCATGCGTCTGCCCCGACCCGTGCCCCCCTGGACGATACTCCGCCACCGGGTGGAGCTCTCCGCCAAATGAACTGATCGGCCGTTTCTGCCCGGAAACGGCCGATTTTTCATAAATTGTTGGATTTTTTGTATTTCTCTCCTTGCCTTTGTGCCGCAAATGGTGTAGAATGTACGATGCTAAATAATATATTCGCTTAGGAGGAACTGAGCATGGAAAATCGCGTTTTGAACGGTATGCAGCCCGAGCGGGCGCTGTACTATTTTGAGGAGATCTGCAAGATCCCCCACGGTTCCCGGAACACGAAGCAGATCAGCGACTATCTGGTTTCCTTCGCCAAGGAGCACGGCCTGCGCTGGGTGCAGGACGAGGTGAACAACGTGGTCATCTACAAGGACGGCACCAAGGGCTATGAGCACCATCCCGTGGTGATCCTGCAGGGCCATATGGACATGGTGGCGGAAAAGACCAAGGAGAGCCCCATCGACTTTACCAAGGATCCGCTGGAGCTGCACACCGACGGGGAATATATCTGGGCCGAGGGCACTACCCTGGGCGGTGACGACGGCATTGCCGTGGCCTACGCCCTGGCCATTCTGGAGGCCGAGGACATTCCCCATCCGCCCCTGGAGTGCGTCTTCACCGTGGATGAGGAGATCGGCATGGAGGGCGCTGCCGCCCTGGATCCTGCCCTGCTCCAGGGCCGTGTTTTCATCAACTGCGACTCTGAGAACGAGGGCATCCTGACAGTGAGCTGCGCCGGCGGCGCCCGCTCCGACCTGGAGCTGCCTGTCAGCATCGACCCGGCAGAGGGAAAGGGCATCCACATCTATGTGGACGGTCTGGTGGGCGGCCACAGCGGCGCGGAGATCCACAAGGGCCGGGCCAACTCCAATAAGGTCATGGCCGAGCTGCTGGACAGACTGCTCAAGCTGATGCCCTACCGTCTGGTCTACGTCCGCGGCGGCCAGAAGGACAACGCCATTCCCCGCTACACCATGGCAAAGATCATCGTGGCCGAGAATCGCCTGGAGGACGCGCTGACGGAGATCGACAAGATCGCCGACGCGCTTTTGAAGGCCTTGCCGAAGGAAGAGACAAAGGCCAAAATCACCAAGGAAGCCTGCGTCTGCCGGGGCAGAGCCATGTCCATTGCATCTACCCGGAAGGTGGTCGGCATTCTGAACGAGCTGCCCAACGGCATCCAGTCCTGGAGCAAGGATATCGAAGGCCTGGTCCAGACCTCTCTGAACCTGGGCATCCTCAAGACGGAGGGCAGCACGGTTTCCATGTCCTTCTCCGTCCGTTCCTCCGTCAACGACGAGAAGACTGCCCTGACGGACGAGCTCAAGGCCATCGCCGCCAAGTACGGCGCAGAATACAGCCAGCACGGCGACTATCCCGCCTGGGAATACCGCAAGGATTCTCCGCTCCGCGACCGGATGGTCAGCACCTTTGAGACCCTCTACGGCCGCAAGCCCGTGGTGGAGGCCATTCACGCCGGCCTGGAATGTGGACTCTTCTCCGGCAAGCTGCCCGGCCTGGACTGCGTCTCCTTCGGCCCGGATATGCAGGATATCCATACCACCCGTGAGCGTCTGAGCGTCGCGTCCACCGCCCGCACCTGGAAGTATCTGCTGGCCGTTCTGGAGCGCCTGTGATCCGCCATGCGGCTTGATCGCTATTTCGGCGACCGCCGGTTCTATCGAACTGCCCTTACCGTCGCCCTGCCCATCATGATCCAAAACGGCATCACGAATTTCGTGGGTATGCTGGACAACATCATGGTGGGCCGGGTGGGGACGGTGCAAATGACCGGGGTCTCCATCGCCAATACCCTGCTTTTTGTTTTTACGCTTGCCATTTTCGGCGCGGTCTCCGGCGCCGGGATTTTTGGCGCGCAGTTCTACGGAAAGGGAGATATGGAAGGCGTGTGTCACGCCTTCCGCTTCAAGATCTTAGAATGCGCCGGGATCCTGGTGCTGGGAGTCTGCGTCTATCTTGTGTTCGGGCGGGAGCTGATCGTGCTGTATCTCCGGGGAGAAGGGGAGCAGACCCACATTGAGGAGAGCCTCCGCTACGGGCTGAGCTACCTGCGTATCATGCTGCTGGGCCTGCCCGCCTTTGCCGTGGCCATGTGCTACGCGGGCACCCTCCGGGAGTCGGGGCAGACCGTCCCGCCCATGACCGCCGGTCTGGTGGCGGTTGGGGTCAACTTCGTCTTCAACTGGCTGCTGATCTTCGGCAAGCTGGGCCTGCCGGCGCTGGGCTCCGACGGGGCCGCCATCGCCACGGTGCTCTCCCGTTACGTGGAGGCCGCCATCGTTGTGATCTGGGCCCATCGGCATCCGGAGAAGGCGCCCTATTTCCGGGGTGCCTGGCGGAGCCTGCGGATGCCCCGTCACCTGGCCGGGCAGATCGCCCGCCGGGGCGCGCCGCTGATCCTGAACGAGACCCTCTGGGCCTTGGGACAGGCCCTGCTGTTGCAGTGCTATTCCCTCCGCTCCTTTGCGGTGGTGTCCTCCGTGAACATTGCCTCCACTCTGGGCAACGTCTGCAACGTGGCCTTTATGGCCATGGGCGCGTCCATCGGGATCCTGGTGGGCCAGCTTCTAGGTGCCGGAAAGACGGAGGAGGCCAAGGATACGGACCGCAAGCTGATCGTCTTTACCGAGCTGACCTGCCTGGTCTTCGGCGGGGCGATGGCGGCGGTCTCCGGAGCCTTCCCTCATATCTACAACACGGAGCCGGATATCCGCGCCCTGGCCTCCAAATTCATCCTGATCAACGCGATCCTGATGCCGATCCACGCCTATGCCAACGGAGCCTACTTTACCCTTCGCTCCGGAGGAAAGACCGTGGTGACCTTTTTGTTTGACTCTGTGTTCACTTGCGTGGTGGTGGCGCCCACGGCTTACGTGCTCTCCCGCTTTACCGCGCTGCCCATCGTCTGGCTGTTCTTCTGCTGCCAGAGCCTGGAGCTGATCAAGTGCTTCGTGGGCTACGGCATGATCCGCAGCGGCGTCTGGATCCAAAACATCGTAAAGGAAGAATACTGAAATGCAGACCAAGGATTTTCAAAACCGTTCCCTGCTGGGGATCTTTTTGAGCTATTTCAAGCCGCATCTGCGGCTGTTCTTGATGGATATGGCCTGCGCCTTTACAGTCGCTGCCATTGATCTTGCCTTTCCTCTGGTCACCCGCAGCGCTCTGTACCAGCTTCTGCCGGACAAGCGCTACGAGACCTTCTTCGTCATTATGGCGATCATGGTCCTGTGTTATGTGCTGCGCTCCGCGCTGCAATTTGTGATCGCCTACTGGGGCCACACCTTCGGCATCCGGGTGGAGGCGGATATCCGCCGGGATCTGTTCAGCCACCTGCAGTCCCTCAGCTTCAGCTATTACGACAGCAACCGCACCGGCCAGCTCATGAGCCGCCTCACCACGGATCTGTTTGAGATCACAGAGCTGGCCCACCACGGCCCGGAGGATCTGTTCACCTCCGTGCTGACGGTCATCGGCGCCATCATTATCATGTTCACAGTTCAGTGGAAGCTGGCCCTGGTGGTCTGCCTGATGTTCCCGGTCTGTATGTCTGTGATCATCCTGCGCCGCCGGAAAATGAGCAAGGTCTCCAAGATGGTGAAGCAGCGGACTGCCGGGATCAACGCGGATATCGAATCCTCTCTGTCCGGCTTCCGTACCTCCAAGGCCTTTGCCAACGAGCCGGCGGAGTATGAAAAGTTCCTCCACTCCAACGAACGCTTCAAAACCTCCAAGCGGGAGTTCCACAAGGAAATGGGCATTTTCCATGCCACCATGGAATTCTTTACCTCTATCCTCAACGTGGTGGTCATCGCCCTGGGCGGCTGGCTCATTATGAAGGACCAGATGGACTACCGGGACATCATCACCTTTTCCCTCTACATCGGCACCTTCGTCAATCCCATCCGGAAGATGGCGGCCCTGTCCGAAATGCTGGCCAACGGCTTCGCCGGCCTGCATCGCTTTGCGGAGATCATGCGTACCGAGCCCACGGTGCAGGACAGCCCTGACGCAGTGGAGCTCACCGACGTGCGCGGCGCGCTGAAGCTGGATCACGTGAACTTCTCCTACAAGGAGGAGCTGCCTGTGCTCCGGGACGTGAGCCTGGATATCCCGGCAGGGGAGACCGTTGCCGTTGTGGGACCCTCCGGCGGCGGCAAGACCACCCTGTGTCAGCTGATTCCCCGCTTCTATGAGGCCACCGGCGGAACGATTTCCGTGGACGGAAAGAATATTCGCAGCGTCACGCAGCGCTCCCTGCGCTCCAATATCGGCATCGTCCAGCAGGACGTGTTCCTGTTTGCGGATACGGTGCTGGAAAACATCCGCTACGGCAGACCCGGCGCTTCCTTCGAGGACGTGGTGGAGGCCGCAAAGCGGGCGGAGATCTACGACGATATCATGCAGATGCCGGACGGCTTCGATACCTACGTGGGCGAGCGGGGCACCCTGCTCTCCGGCGGCCAGAAGCAGCGCATCTCCATCGCCCGGATCTTCCTGAAAAACCCGCCCATTCTGATCCTGGATGAGGCGACCTCCGCCCTGGACAGCATCACAGAGGCTAAGATCCAGAAGGCCTTCGATGAGCTGGCCAAGGGCAGGACCACCCTGATCATTGCCCACCGGCTTTCCACCATCCACGCGGCCAACCGGGTCATCGTGGTGGCCGACGGCGTGATCCGGGAACAGGGGACCCGGGAGGAGCTTCTGGCCCGGGAGGGCGTGTTCGCACAGCTGTACCGCACGCAAAACCTGGTGGAAGGCAAGTTTTGAAAGAAAAAGATTGCTTTTTTTCCAGAACCCTGTTATAATACCCTAAATTATGCGAAAAATGATTAAAACCACAGAATCGTGAGTTCTCATAACAAAAAAACACTCGGAGGTTTCCATGCAACAGGCCATCTACAAATTTCGGATCAAGAGCCGCCCGCTGACCTGCAAGGCGTTCGGCAACGGAAACATCAACTACACCTTCCAGATCATCACAGAAGACGGTGAGCAATATATTCTGCAGCGTATCAACACCCACGTATTCAAAAACCCCATCCAACTGATGGAAAACGTGATCGCTGTCACGCAGCATATCGGCGCCAAGGTGGATGATCCGCGGAAGGTGCTGCATTTTGTTCCCACCATCGACGGAAAATACTATTACCGGGACGAGCGTCGGCGCTATTGGCGCTGCTACGAGTTCGTCGGCGGCTTCTGCCTGGAGGCTCCGGAGACGGACGCGGACTTCTATGAGAGCGCCGTGGCCTTTGGCCGCTTCCAGGAGCAGCTGGCGGATTTCCCGGCGGCTTCCCTGCATGAGACCATTCCCAATTTCCACAACACCCCCGACCGCTACCGTCAGCTCCACATTGCAATGGACGAGGACGCCTGCGACCGGCTCCAGTACGTCCAGCGAGAGGTGGACTTCCTCCTGGAGCGAGAGCAGGAGGCGGGGCAAATCCAGCGTATGCTGGAGAGCGGGGAGATCCCCCTGCGGGTCACCCATAACGACACGAAGCTGAATAACGTCCTGCTGGATCCGCGCACCCGCAAGGCGCTTTGTGTGCTGGATCTGGATACGGTCATGCCCGGCTCCAGCCTGTTCGACTTCGGCGACTCCATCCGCTTCGGCGCTGCTACCGCGCCGGAGGACGTGCAGGAGCTCAGCCGTATGGCCATGGATCTGCATCGCTTTGAGGTCTACACCAAGGGCTATCTGGACGGCTGCCACTCTCTGACCAAGCGGGAGATCGAGCTGCTGCCTCTGGGCGCAAAGACGATCACCCTGGAGCTGGCCTCCAGATTCCTCACAGACTATCTGGAATCCGACCACTACTTCAAGACCCAATACTCCGACCACAATCTGGTCCGCACCCGCGCCCAGCTGAAGCTGGTCCAGGACATGGAGGCCAAATGGGATCAGATGCAGCGGATCGTAGAAAGCTATATGGAGAGATGAGATATGCGGTATCTTGGAATTGATTTTACTGTAAAGAATATGCCGGAGCTGGATCCGGGCTTCATTCCCCTGGGGCCCTGGATGCGGGCCTATCTGGAGGGTGCGACAAAGCCCATTTCCATCGCCGTGGAGCGGGACAAGGGCAAAATCACCGTCCGTCACGCAAGGATCTACGGCACGGCTGACAGAGCCGAGGCCGATTATCGCTTCGTGGAGCGCTACGTGAAGTTCCTGCTCTGGTCTATCGGCGGCTTCCGGGTCTACATCCTCGGCGCTGACGCCATCGCAAAGCGGCTGGCGGATGAATTTGTCTACTTTGAAAACGGCGAGGGGCAGAACGGCAAGCGCTGGTTCGACGTGCAGTTTATGTCCGACGTCTTCGAAAACGGCTTTGAGATCGTGACCTGCACCGACGCCTCCCGCTTCCCCAAGGAGAACGACGCTTCCGTCTCCGTGGGCGGCCACATGGAGGGCTGCCGCATCGGCTTTGACGCCGGCGGCTCCGACCGAAAGGTCTCCGCAGTGATCGATGGCAAGACTGTCTACTCCGAGGAGGTCGTCTGGAATCCCAAGACCCAGGCCGACCCCCAATATCACTTTGACGAGATCGTCAAGGCCTTCCGGACCGCCGCGTCCAAGATGCCCCGGGTGGACGGCATCGGCGTTTCCTCTGCCGGTGTGTTCATCGGCAACGCTCCCATGGTCAGCTCCCTGTTTATCAAGGTGCCCCGGGAGAAGGAGATCCGCAAGCTGGTCCATACGGTCTTTGACCGGGCCGCTGCCCAGATCGGCGACGGGAATGTGCCCATCGTGGTTGCCAACGACGGCGACGTGACCGCTCTGGCGGGCGCCATGGGCCTGGGTGCCACTGCCGTTATGGGCATGGCCATGGGCACCAGCGAGGCCGTGGGCTATGTGGACAAGAAGGGCAACATCCTGGGCTGGTTCAACGAACTGGCCTTTGCGCCGGTGGATCTGTCGGAAAAGGCCATGATGGACGAATGGTCCTACGACATCGGCGTGGGCTGCAAGTATTTCTCTCAGGACGCCGTGATCAAGCTGGCCCCTGCCGCGGGGATCACCCTGGACGAGGGGCTGACGCCTGCGGAAAAGCTCAAGGTGGTGCAGAGGCTCATGGAGCAGAACGACCCCAGAGCCGTGAAGATCTTCGAGTCCATCGGCGTCTACCTGGGCCACACGATGCAGCTCTATTCCATGTTCTATGACATCGAGCATATGATCGTTCTGGGCCGCGTCATGTCCGGCAAGGGCGGCGACACCATCCTGGCGGAATGCAAGCGCGTGATGGCTGAGGAGTACCCAGAGCTGGCGCGGAAGATGGTGGTCATGCTCCCCGACGAAAAGACCCGCCGGGTGGGCCAGGCCGTGGCCGCGGCAAGCCTGCCGGAAACCAAATAACCCTGGACAATTTGGAGATACGATAATGAATTATAAAAACGCGCATATCTTTACCGAGGATTTCAAATTTGTTTTGGGCGGCTTCTCCGTGGAGAACGGGAAATTCTGCGACGTACTGATCGAAAAGGAAGACGCCGTGGATCTTCAGGGGGCCTATGTGATCCCCGGGCTCATTGACGTCCACAACCACGGCAATTCCAACGCGGACTTCTCCGACGGCTCCTACGAGGGCGACATGAAAATGGCCCGCTATCTGGCCTGCGTCGGCGTGACAAGCTTCGCACCTGCCACCATGACCCTGCCCTACGAGGTCATTGCCAAGGCTCTGGCAGCCGGTCTCCGGCTGAAAAAGAACCCCCAGGCGGGCTGTGCCCGGCTTCTGGGCGTGCAGATGGAGGGCCCCTTCTTCTCCGAAAAGAAAAAGGGCGCGCAGAACGGCGAATACCTGCGGCTGCCGGATTTCGAGGCCTTCCGCAAGCTGTATGAGGACAGCGAGGGCTTGATCTCCATCGTGGATCTGGCGCCGGAGCTGGATGGCTCCGTGTCCTTCGTGGAGCGGGCGAAGGCGCTCTGCACCGTTTCCATCGCCCACACCGATTCCGATTATGAGCACGCCAAGGCCGCCATTGACGCCGGCGTGACCCATCTGACCCACCTCTATAACGCCATGCCTCCCATCCACCACCGCAAGCCGGGGGTCATCGGCGCGGCTTCGGAAAACGACGCTGTGTCCGCCGAGCTGATCTGCGACGGCATCCACGTCCACCCCGCCTCCGTCCGGATGGCCTTCAAGCTCTTCGGCGCGGATCGTATGGTGCTGATTTCCGACGCCCTGCGCTGCTGCGGTATGCCGGACGGCGAGTACGAGCTGGGCGGTCAGCAGGTATTTCTGGCGGAGAACGTGGCGCGTCTGGCGGACGGAACGATCGCCGGCTCCGCGACAAATCTCTACGATTGTATGCGCAATGCGCTGCGCTTCGGCATTCCCCGGGAGGATGCGGTGCGCGCAGCCACCTGGAACCCGGCCCGGCAGATCCACGCCCTGGATCGGGTGGGCTCCATCGCCAACGGCAAGCTGGCCGACTTCGTGATCTGCGACGCCGACTTGAACCGCAAGGCCGTGTATCTGGGCGGAAATCTGATCTGAGGACCTCACCGGGATCGACAGCTGTCGATCCCGTCTGAACAATATCGCAAATGGAGGAATCAATATGAAACGTATTTTGATCATCACCCTCGTGGCTGCTCTTCTGCTGGGCCTCTGCGCCTGTGGAGCTGAGGAGACTGTCACGACCGGGACGGAGCCCAGCAAAGCCGTATCAAAACGTGCCGTTGACACAACCGCTGCGTCCACAACCGGAGCGAGCAGAACGGAAGCTGCCCCTGTGGAGGAAGGCACCCTGCGCGTTTACTCCTTGAAGGGCCCCACCTCAATGGGAATTGCGACCATGCTTCGCGACAGCGAGGCCGGTAAGACCAATCTTCACTACGCCTCCACCATCTGCACGGCGGCGGACGAGGTCACTGCGGCGCTGGTGAACGGAAAAGCTGATGCCGCCATGCTGCCCGCCAATGCTGCGGCCGCCCTGTTCAACAAGGCCGGCGGCTTCTCTGTGGTGGCGATCAACACCCTCGGCGTGCTCTATGTTGTGGAGAACGGCGATACCATCCATTCCGTCAAGGATCTTGCCGGAAAGACCGTCTGCCTCACCGGCAAGGGCACCACGCCGGAGTACGCCCTGCGCTATCTGCTGGCGGCCAATGGCATCGAGGATCAGGTCACCCTGGAGTTCAAATCCGAGGCCCAGGAGGTCGTGGCTGCCATGGGCGAAAATGTCGCCATGATCGGTCTGCTGCCCCAGCCCTTCGTCACCGCCGCCTGCGCGCAGAATGAAAAGCTGCACGTCGCCCTGGACCTGACCAAGGAGTGGGAAGCCGTCTCCAAGGACAGCGCCCTAGTAACCGGCGTCACCGTGATCCGGAACGAGGTCCTTGAACGGAATCCTTTTTATGCCAGCGCACTCATCAAGGACTGCACTGCCGGTGTCGAGGCTGTCAACGCCGATCCTGCCGTTGCCGCGGAGCTCATTGTCAACATGGGAATCGTCGCCAAGGCGCCCATCGCGGAAAAGGCGATCCCGGCCTGCAATCTGGTTTGCATCTACGGTGATCAGATGAAGACCCTGCTGTCCGGCTACCTCCAGACCCTGTACGACCAGAATCCCAAGGCCGTTGGCGGCGCAATGCCCGCTGATGACTTCTACTACACGGGAGAATAATCCATGAAGCCTGCCAAATCACCGCGCCGTTATCTTCGGGGACTGCTTGTCACCCTGTTCTGGCTGGGGGTCTGGCAGGCTGTCTCTATGTTGGTGGCCAAGCCGGTGCTCTTTGCCTCCCCAGTGGATACGGTGAAGGCTCTGATCAAGCTTGTACCGGGAGAGGACTTCTGGCGGGCGGTTTTGGGGTCGTGCGGCCGGATCGCGCTGGGCTTCTTCCTTGCGCTGGCCTTAGGTCTGCTGGTGGGCATCGCGGCCTTCCGTTTTTCGCTGCTGCGTACCCTGCTTTCTCCGCTGCTGACCATGATGAAGACCGTTCCCGTGGCATCTTTTATTATCCTTATCCTGGTCTGGTTCGGCGCCTCCAGCCTTACCGTGATCGTGGCAATGCTGATCGTGTTCCCGCAGATCTATTTTGCCACGCTGTCCGGCCTGGAGAGCACCGACCGGGAGCTTCTGGAGCTCTCCGATGTCTTCCACGTTCCCGGCCTGCGGGTGGCCTGGCAGGTTTTTCGCCCGGCGCTCTGGCCCTACCTGATGGGGGCCTGCGCCTCCGCCCTCGGCATGAGCTGGAAGGCGGGAATTGCCGCCGAGGTCATCGGAAACCCGGAGCATTCCATCGGCGAACAAATGTACCTGTCCAAAATCTATATGGATACGGCGGAGCTTTTTGCCTGGACGCTGACCGTGATCCTGCTGAGCTCGGCCTTTGAGAAGGCTGTGCTGTGGCTGCTGCGAAAGGTGGGAAAGTGATGGACATTGTGATCAAGGGCCTCTCCCACCGCTTCGGAGAAAAGCTAATTTTTGAAAACTATGATCTGACCCTGGAGGGCGGCGGCCTCTACGGACTTACGGCCCCCTCGGGCCGGGGCAAGACCACCCTGCTGCGGATCCTAATGGGGTTGCTGATTCCCGACGCCGGAACGGTGCCCCAGGGCGTCCGCTACTCTGCCGTCTTCCAGACGGACCGGCTCCTGCCGGGCCGGAGCGCCGTGGATCAGCTTCTCTTTGTCCGGGGCGGCCGGAAGGATCGGGCGGAGGCCGCCCGGTTTCTGGCGGGCCTCCTGCCGGAAAACTGTTTGAATCAGCCCGTAGGGGAGCTTTCCGGCGGGATGCAGCGACGGGTCGCCATTGCCCGGGCCCTCTGGGCAGACAGCGACTGCGTCCTTATGGACGAGCCCTTCACCGGCCTGGACGAAGCTACCCTGCGGCAGACTGCCGACTTCATCCTGCAAGCGCTACACGGACGCACGCTTCTGCTCTCAACCCATCAAAAGGAACGGCTGGAAGCGTATCCGTTTACCTGGGTGAAGTTGCCCGAATAAGGAAGACGTAACGCATGCAATTTGCCCGCAAAAGTTTGGGGACGCTCAGTGAGCGCCAGCCATATCCGCATCAGTAAAAGCTGACCCACCGGGAGAACCAATGGGTCAGCCTTTTCTACTGTTATTTTGCGGGTTCCGTGAAGATATAGTATTGTCCATCCGTTCCCCGCTGAACGGTTATCAGAACGTGGGATTTAAGAACGTCATCCCAATAAAGGGAATAGTCCACCTTGCATACATCCGCATCCCGGAATTGTTCCGTAATCTCGACCTCGTCGCCGCCGTAGCACAGGATGAGCTTTCCGTCCCGCTCTTCCACGCGATTAACCTGCATGGCGAAACCCAAGAATTGACCGTTTTCGTCGGTACGGCAGCGCTGGATCATGAGTATTTCCTGCTCCTCTTCGGTTTTGGCGGCCATGAACTCAAGGTCTGTGGAATCCACGTTGAATTGAATGACGTCATTGCCGTTGTTGTCCGTGCTGTATGAGACTCGGTGATCGTCAGTCTGGACGGCCTCGCCGTTGAGCCACACGCGAAGCACGTTGAGCACGGCGCCGTCGGTTGTCGCGTTGACAACTAAGGTTAGAGCGGTCAGGGCACCCACAACGGCGGCCAGAATGCCCACAAGGCGCAGCGGCCTGCGGCTTTTGCCCACGTTCTCCTCGCTGTGCAGGAGCTTTTCGGCTCCAACCTCCCCAATGGCCTCGAATAATTGATCCGTATTCATAGATATCCTCCTTGTTTGAGATAGGTTTTGAGCTTCGCCCGGGTGCGCGAGAGGGTCAAGCGGACGTTGTCCTCCCGCATCCGATACCGCCGGGCGATCTCCGATACGGTTTCCGCGAAGAAATAACGGCGGAGGAAGATGTCTTGGGTTCGGCGGGGCTGACGGTCCAAAAATAGGTTGATGGCCTCGCCAAGTTCTTTTGCGCTCAGACTTGACTCCGGCGTCTCCCCGGCGGGGAGGCAGTTCTCCAACTCCTCCAAAACCAGAAGCAGCTCTGTTCCGCCCCGCTTTTCGGCGTGCTTGCTGCGGATCCTGTCAAAGGCAAGATTTCGCGTCAGCTTTGCCAGAAAATGCCGCAGGCTTTCCGGCCTTTGGGGTGGGACGCTCACCCAGACTCGCAGCCACACGTCGTTGACGATCTCCTCCGCGTCCTCCGGTTGTCCTGTCAAACGCAGGGCGATCTGTCGGCAGTACGCGCCGTACTGCGTACTCAAGGCAGTCAGTCCATCCTCCTGCCGCGCTTCCAGCAGCCAGATGATTTCGTTGTCAGTCATGCGATTCCTCCTCTCCGAAGGGCCCTTTCACCTATAATAGACGAAATTTATAATTAAATCGATCAACGATAACCGAAAAAAATATATCCCCCGGACAAGACCAAGAAAGGTTTTGTCCGGGGGATATTCATACGCAGCGAAAATCAGTTTAGTTCCGCTTCGAAAAGTTCAAGACTGCGTTTCAGAATCCCGTGCATCTGGGCAATGGCCATCCCATAGTTCACCATGGGCACGCCGCAGCGCTGTGCCACGGCGATCCGGTGCTGCATGGCGGCCTCGTTGAGCATACAGCCGCCGCAGTGGATCACCAGGTCGCAGCCCGTCAAATCCTCGGGGAACTCGCCGCCGGAGCTAAAGGTAAAATCGGGGTTTATCCCGGTGTATTTCCGTACCCAGGCGGGGATCTTCACCGTGCCGATGTCGCCGCACTGACGGTGGTGGGTGCAGCCCTCGGAGATCAGCACCCGCGCACCGTCTTTCAGCTGGGATAGAGCCCTGGCCCCGGCGGCCAGCGTGGCAAGCTGGCCTTTATACCGGGCAAAGAGAATGGAAAAGGAGGTAAGGGGAACGGACGCCGGGACCAGGGAGGAGACTTTTCCAAAGGCCTGGGAGTCGGTGACCACCAGGCGGGGCGGGTTTTTCAGATCGTTCAGTACGGCGGGGATCTCTTCCACCTGGCAGCAGATGGGGATGCAGTGGAGATCCAGCAGCTCCCGGAGAGTTTGCTGCTGGGGGAGGATCAAGCGTCCCTTGGGGGCGCTTTCGTCAATGGGGATCACCAGAATGACCGTATCCCCGGGGGAAACCAGGTCGGCCAGAATGAACTTCGGCGCTTTGGCGGAGCGCCCCAGCTCCGCCAGCCGCTCTTTCAATTCGTTGACGCCCTCGCCTGTCAGCGCGGAGACCGGAATTGCGTCCGGGGTTCCCATTTTGTCATTCTGAGCGGAGCGCAGCGGAGTCGAAGAATCCGTCTCTCCGTTCTGCGGGCGGCCAATGACCGCCCCTACAAGATCGGCCTTATTTGCTGCCAAAATCACCGGCAGCTTCCGGGCCTTCAGCTTTTCCAGCAGGGCCTCGTCCTCCGGGGACAGGCCCTCGGCGGCGTCGTAGACCAGCACGGCGATGTCCGTCTTGTTCAGCACCTCGTTGGTCTTTTCCACCCGGAGCGCACCCAGCTCTCCCGCGTCGTCGTAGCCCGGGGTGTCGATGATCACCACCGGGCCCAGGGGCAGGATCTCCATGGCCTTTTTCACCGGATCCGTGGTGGTTCCCTTGACAGGGGAGACCACGGCCAGCTTCTGCCCGGTCACAGCGTTCACCAGGCTGGATTTGCCTGCGTTGCGCTTGCCGAAGAAGGCGATATGCAGCCGCTCAGCGGAGACGGTTTCGTTCAGAGTACCCATAGATCAGAACCGGAAATCTCTGGCGTTGGAGGCCTTGATGGCCTCAATGTGCTCTGCGGCGATCTGGCGCACCTTGTCTCTGGGGATCTTTTTCAGCTCGTCCTCCACCATCTTGAAGCCGATGGCCTTGGTCTCGGGGCTGGCGTAGTCCACCAGGTACTCCGTCAGAGTCATGAGGGCGTTGGGATGGCAGCAGTTGAGGATCTGGCCGGACTTGCACAGGCTCATGAAGCGGTCGCCGGTGCGGCCCTCCCGGTAGCAGGCGGTGCAGAAGGAGGGAATGTGGCCGTTCTCCATCAGCCAGCGCACCACCTCGTCCAGGGAGCGCTGGTCGGACACGTCGAACTGCTCCGTGTCATGGGGCCGCTCGTCGGGGGTGTAGCCCGCGTAGCCGCCCACAGAGGTGCGGGAGCCGCCGCTGACCTGGCTGACGCCCAGGCGGAGCAGCTTGGAGCGGGTCTCCTCGGTCTCGCGGGTGGAGATGATGATGCCGGTGTAGGGGACTGCCAGCCGGATGCAGGCGGTGATCTTGGCGAACATCTCGTCGGAGATGGAGTTGTTGAACTCCTCGGGGTCGATGTCGTCGGCGGGCTTCACCCGGGGCACGGAAATGGTGTGGGGGCCCACGCCGTGGACGGCCTCCAGGTGCTCGGCGTGCATCAGCAGACCGGCAAATTCGTAGCGATACAGCTCCAGGCCGAAGAGCACGCCCAGACCCACGTCGTCGATGCCCGCCTCCATGGCCCGGTCGTGGGCGGAGGTGTGGTAGTCGTAGTCGTGCTTGGGGCCGGTGGGATGGAGCTTGAGATAGCTCTCCTTGTGGTAGGTCTCCTGGAAGAGAATGTAGGTGCCGATCCCGGCGTCCTTGAGCTTCTTGTAGTTCTCCACGGTGGTGGCCGCAATGTTCACGTTGACCCGGCGGATGGCGCCGTTCTTATGCTTGATGGAGTAGATGGTGTTGATGCACTCCAGAATGTACTCGATGGGGTTATTCTTGGGATCCTCGCCCGCCTCAATGGCCAGGCGCTTGTGGCCCATGTCCTGCAGGGCAATGACCTCCTGCCGCACCTCCTCCTGGGTGAGCTTCTTCCGGGCGATGTGCTTGTTTTTCAGGTGGTAGGGGCAGTAGACGCAGCCGTTGACGCAGTAGTTGGACAGGTACAGGGGGGCGAAGAGGACGATGCGGTTGCCGTAGAAGGCCAGCTTGATCTCCTCGGCGATCTCATAGATGCGTTCCAGCACCTTGGGATCCTCACAGGCCAGCAGGACGGAGGCCTCTCGGTGGGTCAGACCCCGGCAGTGGCAGCCGTTGCCTTCCTTGACGGGGCGGGCCTTTTCCAGGATCTCGTTGATCAGCTCCATGTCGTTCTTGTGGGCGTCGGCGTAGGCCAGGGTCTCCTTGATCTCCGCATCGTTGATAAACTCATCGGGAAGCATGGATTTGGGATTGTAAACAGCCATTTTGATTCTCCTTTTTTTAACGTAGGGGGCGGCGTCCTCGACGCCCCGTGTGTTTCAGTGATAGCTTCGGGCCGTCGTGGACGCCGGCCCCTACGGCCTGGGGTCTCCGCGGTCGCTCACGAGCTCATATCCGATGGAGCTCATTCGGGCGGAGAGACAGCCTCTGCACTGGGCGGATTCCTCGCCGGTACAGATCTTGTTGTCGTAGAGCATATATTTTTTCCGGACACTGACCGGAGAGAGGTTTGGCATGACCACGTTGGCCCCCGCCTGGATGCCCTTTTCCCGGCCCAGGGGATCCAGGGTGCCCAGGGCTGTGGTGGCAGGCAGGAGGAGGTTCGGCTGAATCAGCCGGAGAATGGACAGCAGATAGCAGGTCAGCTCCACGCTGCCTGCGCTCCGGTCGGCAAAGGGCGTGTCGTGGTGGGGGATAAAGGGGCCGATGCCGCACATGGCGGGCCGGAAGCTCTCAATGAATTTCAGATCCTCCGCCAGCTCCTTTTCCGTCTGGCCCGGGGAGCCCACCATAAAGCCGCAGCCCACCTGATAGCCGATCTCTTTCAGAATACGGAGGCATTCCATCCGGTGCTCCCAGGACAGGGAAGCGGGGTGGAGCCGCTCATAGTGGGCCTTGTCGGCGGTCTCGTGGCGCAGGAGGTAACGGTCCGCCCCGGCGTCGAAGAGCCTTTGATAGCTCTCCCGGCTCCGCTCGCCCAATGAAAGGGTCACGGCGCAGTCGGGGAACTGGGTCTTGATCCTTCGGAGCAGGGGACAGAGCAGCTCGTCGGTAAACCAGGGATCCTCGCCGCCCTGGAGCACGAAGGTCCGGAAGCCGAGCTCCCAACCCTCCCGGCAGCAGGCGAGGATATCCTCCGGGCTCAGCCGATAGCGCTGGGCCTTTTGGTTGCTGTGGCGGATTCCGCAGTAGAGACAGTCATTTTTGCACCAGGAGCTGATCTCAATCAAGCCCCGGGTGAATACGGTGTTGCCGTAGACAGCCTTTCGCACTGCCACCGCCCGTTCCCGGAGGGCGGAGGCGGGGCCCTCCCCACGCAGGGTGAGAAGGGCCTCGTACTCGCCGAGGGAGAGGCTGTGGGTGCGTTCCAGCTTTTCGATCAGGAGAAGGGGATCAGACATTGCCGGTCACGTTGGAGTAGGCGGTCTTGGCGCTGACGCCTTCCAGGGCGCCGATCTTGCCGGAGAGGGCAGCGATCACGTCCTGGGGGCCGTCCACGGCCAGGCTGATGATGTTGATGCCACGCTGGCGGTAGGGAATGCCCATACGGCCGATGATGATCTGGCCGTAGTCGTGGAGCAGGGCGTTGAGCTTCTCCACGGTCTCGTTGTTCTCCACGATGATGCTGATGACTGCGACTCTGGTTTCCATAGCGGTACCTCCAAAAAGTTTGTGGGAAACAAAAAACGGCCGCGTGCGAACGCGGCCGTAGTCTCCCCGTAACGCACCTTTCCCCCGGGTCTGAAACCCTCATGTCAGGATACGTTTATATTGTACACAATTTAATTCAAAAAGTCAATGGTTTTTTTTCAAAAGATCGCGAACTACCGCAGAAGCGATCAGCAGCCCCGCGGCAGGGGGCACGAATGGCGAGCTGCCCGGTACAGAGCGGCGCTGGCTGCCGTAAAATTCGGGATCATCGGGGGAGAGGGCGTCGTTTTGCTCCGGCTCCGGCTGGAACAGAGGCTCCATGGGCTCCTCCCGGGAATAGACCACCTTCAAATGCTCCACGCCCCGGCGGCGCAGCTCCTTCCGCATGATCCGGGCCAGGGGACAGACGGCGGTTTTGGAAATATCGGTCAGCTCCAGCATTGCGGGATCCAGCTTGTTGCCGGTGCCCAGGGCGGAAATGATGGGCGTCCCGGCGTCCCGGCACTGCATCACCAGATCCAGCTTGGCGGTGACGGTGTCGATACAGTCCACCACGTAATCGTAGGCGGTGAAGTCGAACTGATCCCGGTTTGCGGGCAGGTAAAAGCACTGAAAGCCCTGCACCCGGATCGTCGGGTCGATGTCGTGAACGCGGGCTGTTGCCGCCTCCACCTTGGTCAGCCCCACGGTGCTGTGCAGGGCGATGATCTGCCGGTTCAGATTGGACAGGGCCACCCGGTCGTTGTCGATCAGATCCAGGGCTCCGATCCCGGCCCGGGCCAGAGCCTCCACCACGTAGCCGCCTACGCCCCCCAGGCCGAACACCGCCACCCGGGACTGCCGCAGCCTTTCCAGCCCCTCCGCGCCGATAAGCATTTCAAATCTGACAGACTGCTCCATGATATCCGCTCCGCTTCTTCTTGGAATGGAAACATTATATGCGCTTGGAAGAGAACTGTCAATCCGGGATATTGATAAATCGCAAGAATCTGTTATAATAAATCCATCACCACCTTGGAGGCCGCTATGCAAAAGCTGTTTTCCTATTTGAGATCCTATCGGAAGGAATGCGTCCTGGGGCCGCTGCTGAAGCTGGCGGAGGCCACCCTGGAGCTGTTTATCCCCATGATCGTGGCCTCTGTCATTGACCGAGGCGTGGGCGGGGGAGACAAGGGACATATCATCCGCATGAGCCTGGTTCTGGTGGCCCTGGGGCTGCTGGGGCTTGGCTTCTCCGTGACGGCGCAATACTTTTCCGCCCGGGCCGCGGTTGGCTTCGTCACCAAGCTCCGCCACGCCCTCTTTGCCCATATCCAGCGCTTTCCCTATGCCACCTTGGACAGAGTGGGCATCCCCACCCTGATCACCCGCATGAGCTCCGATATGAACCAGGTGCAGACGGGGCTGAATCTGACCCTGCGCCTGCTGCTCCGTTCGCCCTTCGTGGTCTTCGGCGCTATGATCATGGCCTTTACCATCGACGCCACGGCGGCCCTCTGGTTCGTGGCGGCGATCCCGGTGCTGGCGGTGGTGGTCTTCGGCGTCATGCTGCTGACGATGCCCATGTATAAGCGGGTACAGGAGCGGCTGGATCGGGTGCTGGGCACCACGCGGGAGAATCTGAACGGCGTCCGGGTGCTCCGGGCCTTCCGGAAGGAGCAGGACGAATGCGGCCGCTTTGAGCACCAGAACATGGAATTGACCGCCGCCCAGCAGCGGGTGGGGAAGGTCTCGGCGCTGATGAACCCGGCTACCTATGTGATCGTCAACCTTGCGGTGATCGGCTTGATCCGCACCGGCGCCATCCGGGTACAGGCTGGGATCCTGACCCAGGGCGCGGTGGTGGCCCTCTACAACTATATGTCCCAGATCCTGGTGGAGCTGATCAAGCTTGCCAATCTCATTATCAATATCACCAAATCCCTGGCCTGTGGCAAGCGCATCCAGTCCGTTTTGGATATTCAGGACGAGGAGCAGGTCCAGTCCGGCCTGCCCGGCGGGGATCCTTCCGTCCGGGTGGAGTTTGACGACACTGCCATCGCCTACGGGGGCTCCGCCGGCGAGGCGCTCTCCGGCGTTTCTCTGCGCGCCCTGCCCGGCCAGGTGACCGGCGTCATCGGCGGCACCGGCAGCGGCAAAACTACCCTGGTGAATCTGATCCCCCGCTTCTACGAGGCCACCCGGGGCCGGGTCCTGGTGGACGGCGTGGACGTCCGGGCCTGGGAGCCTGCCGCCCTTCGGGCCAAGATCGGCCTGGTGCCTCAAAAGGCGACCCTGTTCCGGGGCAGCATCCGGGAAAACCTGCTCTGGGGCTGTAGGGACGGCACTCTGCCGTCCGCATCCTCTGCAGAGGATCGGCCAATTCAGGACAAGGACTTAATGGAGGCCGTGGAGGCCGCCCAGGCGGCGGACGTGGTGGCAGCCAAGGGCGGCCTGGAGGGGGAGATCGAGCAGTTTGGCCGGAACCTCTCCGGGGGCCAGCGTCAGCGGCTGACCATCGCCCGGGCCCTGGTTCGCAAGCCGGAGATCCTGATCCTGGACGACAGCGCCTCCGCGCTGGATCTTGCTACGGATGCCGCCCTTCGCAGGGCGATCCGCGCCCTGCCCTACAAGCCCACCGTTTTCCTGGTGTCCCAGCGCACCGCCGCGGTCCGCCATGCGGATCAGATCATCGTCCTGGACGAGGGCCGTGTGGTGGGCCTGGGGACCCATGACCGACTGCTGGAGACCTGCCCGGTCTACCGGGAGATCCATGAGTCTCAGTTCCGAAAGGAGGCGGCGGTATGAAGGCAAAGAAAAACCCTGCCGCGCCCGGAACAGGCAAGCGGGTGCTGACCCTGCTGATGCCCTATCGGCTGTTGATTTTGAGCTCCATCCTGCTCTCTGCCGGGGCCGTGGCTCTGACGCTCTATCTTCCGGTGTTGGTCGGCCGTGCCATCGACTGTATCGTCGGCGTTGACCGCGTGGATTTTGACGAGATCAAGCGGCTCCTGCTTTGGATCGCCGCTTGCGCCGGTCTCACCGCCGTGATGCAGTGGCTTGTCAGCATCATTCACAACCGGGTCACCTTCCAGGTGGTCCGGGATGTACGCAATCGCGCCTTTCGGCATCTGCAGCAGCTGCCCCTGTCTTACCTGGACCGGCACAGCGTGGGCGAGCTGGTGAGTCAGATCATCACAGACGTGGATCAGCTTTCCGACGGCCTCCTTCTGGGCTTTACCCAGCTCTTTACCGGCATCGTCACCATCCTGGGCACCCTGGGCTTTATGATCTCCATCAAGCCCTTGATCGCGGGCCTTGTCATCGTTCTGACGCCCCTCAGCTTCGTTGTGGCAAAGTATATTGCTTCTCATACCCACAGCTATTTCGTGGCCCAGAGCCGGACCCGCGGCGAGCAGACGGCCTATGTGGACGAGCTTCTGGGCGGCTTGAAGGTGGTCAAGGCCTTCGGCCGGGAGGCGCGGGCCGTGGAGGACTTTGACGCCATCAATGACCGGCTGGAGACGACCTCCCTCAAGGCGGTGTTCTTCTCCTCTCTGACGAATCCCTGCACCCGCTTCGTCAATTCCGTGGTCTACGCCGCCGTGGTGCTGGCCGGAGCTCTGCTCTGCGTTTCCACCGCGGGCACCGCGGCGGTTTTCACCGTGGGCAGCCTCTCGGCCCTTCTGGCCTACGCCAACCAATACACCAAGCCCTTCAATGAGATCAGCGGCGTCATGACGGAATTCCAGAACGCCCTGGCCTGCGCGGGCCGGGTCTTCCAGCTGATGGACGAGGCTGTGGAACCCCCTGACGCACCGGACGCAAAGGTTCTGAGCGACGTAGAAGGGAAGATCACGCTGGACGACGTCTCCTTCTCCTACGATAAGTCGAAGAAGCTGATTGAAAACCTGTCCTTCACCGCCCAGCCCGGCCAGCGGATCGCCATCGTGGGGCCCACGGGCTGCGGCAAGACGACGCTGATCAATCTGCTGATGCGCTTCTACGACGTGGACGGCGGCGCCATCCGGGTGGACGGCACCGAGCTGCGGGAGATGACCCGGGCCAGCCTCCGGGCCAACTACGGCATGGTTCTCCAGGAGACCTGGCTCCGCTCCGGCACCATCCGGGACAATCTGATCCTGGGAAGGCCAGACGCCACCGACGCGGAGATCGAGGCTGCCTGCCGGGCCGCCCATGCCCACAGCTTCATCCGCCTGCTGCCCCAGGGCTACGACACGGTGATCACCGAGGACGGCGGGATGCTCTCCCAGGGGCAGAAGCAGCTGCTGTGCATCGCCCGGATCATGCTCTGCCTGCCGCCCATGCTGATCCTGGACGAGGCCACCTCCTCCATCGACACGCGGACGGAGCTGAAGATCCAAAGCGCCTTCGCCGCCATGATGCGAGGCCGCACCAGCTTCATCGTTGCCCACCGTCTTTCCACCATTCGGGAGGCGGATGTGATCCTGGTCATGAAGGCGGGAAAGGTCATCGAGATCGGCAATCATGATGCGCTTTTGGCCCGGGGAGGGTTCTACGCCGAGCTTTATAACAGCCAATTTTCAGAATCTTTTTGAAAATTATTCCGACTCCTCCGAAGGCGATCACCACCGGTTGGGGCTGACGCGCGGGCTTCCCCCAACCGGTAGATTTTCAACGCGTTTATTCTGTTACGTGAAAATTATGTTAAAAATAAATGAAAAATAGAATTGATTTTTCCAATTTCATGTGCTATAATACTACAGTGAGGATAACATAGGGGCGGCTCATTCGAGTGTCCCGATCTGTCAGACCGGCGCAGCCGAGCTGATAACATATACAGGAGGTAGCAATGAAACAGATTTACAAGGAACAGCTATTTCAAGAGAAATTCATCGTTTCCGATATTGATAACAGCACGGAGAACGCGTTCGAAGTCGTGTTTTCCTTCGCTGCTCTGTTCAATATTCGAATCACATCCGGTGAGAAGCTCGCGCAGATCGAGATGATCCGCTTTGTGTCCGAGCAGCTTGGCGTCGACGTCCCCGAGTCCTACTATCGGAACTTCCCCGCGTCCGTCAAGTCCCTGTCCTCGGATGAAATGCTGTTCGTCCAGCTCTATCGTTATTCCAAGACCCATGGTCTGAATCTGTTTGAAGAGGGCAATTCCTTCTTTGAATCCTTCCTGGATAAGACCGCCTTCCGTGAAAAGAACGTCATCCAGGATTACGCGATCATCTCCGAGAGAGAAGCGAAGGTCAAGATCGATAACATCGTTGCCGATCTGATCCAGTGCCCGACCCCGCTGACCGACAAGCAGTACACCATGGTTCTGGAGTACGTGCGCGACTATGACGTGGACGTATCCAACTGCGGCTCCAAGGATCTGGCGATCCGCCTACTGGCTGACAGCCGCAACATGAAGCTGATCTCGTTCCTGTCCATGCAGGATATGATCCCCCTGGTGGAGGAGATCAACTACCGCAGCTACGGCGCGGACGACATCAAGCGGATGAACCTGCGTAACCCCGACAAGAAGTTCATCTCCGAGGTGCTGGACAAGCTGCTGGAGAACAATCGCTGCGGCATTGAAAAGTACTGTGACAAGATGCTGTCCTGGACCAGCCTGCTCCGCCAGTTGGGTTACAGAGCAAGCGACGATCTGATGTACGCGCTTGTTGCCTGCTGCAACTGCAACGAAAAGTGCTAAACTTGTTCACCACATAAAACGATCCCCCGGCCGAAGCCGGGGGATCGTTTTATGCTTTGTGATGCTTGGAAATATGCCTGGGATTATTCGTGGCCGATCTCAACAGACCAGCCCTCGGGACCCTTGGCGCGGCCCCACTGGATGTCGGTGAGGGTCTTGTAGGCATACATGGAGATGTCGCCGATCTTGCCGTTGTTGATCTTCATGATCTTGTCGCCCCACTCCAGCTGGCCCACGGGGGAGATAACAGCAGCGGTGCCGGTGCCGAAGACTTCCTGCAGCTTGCCGGCGTCGTAGGCGTCCGCGATCTCCTGGATGGTGATCTTCCGCTCGGTGACCTTGTAGCCCTTATCCCGCAGGATCTGGATCATGGACTTCCGGGTGATGCCGGAGAGGATGGAGCCGTCCAGCTCGGGGGTCAGGACCTCGCCGTCCACCACGAAGAAGATGTTCATCGCGCCGACTTCGCCGATGTACTTCTTCTCCACGCCGTCCAGCCACAGAACCTGAGAGTAGCCCTTCTCGTGGGCGATAGCCTGGGCCTTCATAGAGGAGGCGTAGTTGCCGCCGGTCTTGGCAAAGCCGGTGCCGCCGCGCACCGCGCGGACGTAGTTCTCTTCCACGTAGATGGGCACGGGCTGCAGGCCGTTCTCATAGTAAGCGCCGGAGGGGCTCAGCAGGACGCAGTAGATGTAGTTGTCGGCTTCCTTGACGCCCAGCTTGGGCTCGTTGCCGATGACGAAGGGACGGATGTACAGGGAGGCTTCCTTGTCCTCGGGAATCCAGTCCTTGTCCAGCATGACCAGCTCCTTCAGAGTCTCAATGCAGAAATCCACGTCCAGCTCGGGGATGCACAGACGCTCGTTGGACTGGTTCAGACGCTTGAAGTTCTCCTCGGGCCGGAACAGCAGGATGCGGCCGTCCTCGGCGCGATAGGCCTTCATGCCCTCGAAGGTCTCCTGGGCATAGTGGAAGACGGTGGCAGCGGGGCTCAGGGAGATGGGGCCGTAGGGGACGATGCGGGCGTCATGCCAGCCCTGGCCGCGGGTGTAGTCCATGAGCAGCATATGGTCGGTGAAGACGGAGCCGAAGCCCAGCTTCGCGCCCTTCGCGGGTTTTGCCTTGGGATGCTCGGTTTTGGTGATGGTAAGTCCTTTCACGATGATGATCTCCTTTGTTATGTTGTTGCGGACAGGCGATGCCCGTCCCTGCATGGGTTTCTAATCAAGCGGGATATGGAAGGCCCGCATGGTGTTGATGATGTGCAGATACATGGCGGTCTTGGCCCCCTCCGGGTTCCGATCCCGGAGGTACTGCATCAGAACGCGGTGATCGTGCAGGGTCATTTCCGAGACCTGAGGAGATTCGTTGGCCAGGATAATGCCCTGGTGGATGGCCCGGTTGAAGATGGGGAGCAGCGCCGTGATGAATTGGTTGTGGGTCGCAGAGGCGATGGAATTGTGAAACTTCTGCTCGCTTTCATCCCAGAGCGGATCGCGACGCTGGATCATTTGCTCGTCCAGCTCCCCAAAGCGGAAGATGGTCTCCAGTTCCTCGTCACTGGCCCGCAGACAGGCGTAATACGCGGCCTGGGGCTCGAACATCAGCCGCATTTCGTAGAGCTCCTTCGCGGTGACGTTGGTGTTTTGGATCTTGAGGATGTCATAGTCCGCGTGGATGCTCTTGCTCTGGGTCACGAAGGTTCCGATCCCTCGCCTGGCTTCCACCAGACCGCGGGTAGAGAGGATCCGGAGCGCCTCACGAAGCGTCGCCCGGCTGACCTGCAGCTCCTCGGCCAGCTCCAGCTCGTTGGGCAGCTTGTCCCCCGGCTGGAAGCGGTGCTTGGAGATCATATCCGTAAGCTGATCCGCGATCTTCACAGGCAGCGCGTTGGCGGTGTAGGGCACCTTGCGTACCTCCTCGGTTTATGAATGGCCTGTAGGGACAAGCATTGCTTGTCCGCGGACGTACAATCCCGCCCCTACGGGTGCTGGATCAGAATTCCATTTCCTTCAGGTTTTCCGCGACCTCGACCTGGAAGGGCAGCAGATCCAGAATGTCCTTCTTGACGTCCACGCCCTTGGCGACTTCGGTGAGGACCAGGCCCTTTTCACCCAGCTTGAACACGCAGCGCTCGGTGACGTAGGTGACCTCCTGCTTGTTCTCGTGGGCATTCTGGGCGGAGAAGCTCAGAGCCGTGACGTGGTCGGCCAGCTTGAGGAACTTGCCTTCCTTCACGATCTTGAGGCCGTTCTGCTCGTCGTGCTGGATCTCCAGCCCGCCCGCGGAGAAGGTGGTGCAGAAGACCACCCGGTGGGTAAACTGGGTGATGTTGATGAAGCCGCCGATGCCGGAGAGCTTCTTGGGGTTGTAGTGGCCGTTGACGTTGCCTTCCTTGTCCACCTCCAGGGCGCCGATGAAGCAGATGTCCAGGCCGCCGCCGTCATAGAGGTCGAACTGCTCGGCAGTGGTGCATACCGCCTGGGTGCCCATGGCGGCGCCGAAGGCCAGACCGCCCATGGGCAGGCCCTTCATGGAGCCGGCCTCCACGGTCAGAGCCACCTGGGGCAGCATACCCACCCGGGCGGCTTCCACGGCCACGAACTCGGGCGCGCCCACGCCGATGTTCACCACGTCGCCGGGCTTCAGCTCCTTGGCGGCGCGGCGGGCGATGAGCTGCTTGGCCAGATCCTTGGGGTTGGTGGAGGCATGGCTCTTGGCATACTCCACCAGGACCTCGTCGGTTATGGGGACGTCGCCGGCGAACTTGGGATCGGAGCCGGGGATGCCCTGGATCTGGGTCTGCTCCGGGGTAACGCAAACGTAGTCCACCAGAACGGCGGGGATGGAGACCTCAATGGGACGGCGCGGGGTGTCCAGCACCTTCTCCACCTGGACGATCACGATGCCGCCGCGGCGCTTGGTCGCCTGGGCAATGGACAGGGGATCGCCGATGACGGGCTCGTTCTCCATGGAGATATTGCCACGGCTATCCACGCTGCTGGCCTTGATCAGGGCCACGTCGGGCTTGGGGGTGGCGTACTTGAGGTGACGCTTGCCGTTGATCCAGATCTCCTCCACCAGCTCCTCCTTGGAGCGCTCGTTGAGCTGGTAGCCCTTGTACTTGGGGTCAACAAAGAGGTTCAGACCGGCGTCGGAGATCACGAAATCGTGACCGGCGGCAGCCGCCCGCACCGCGTGGGACATAACGCCGAAGGGCAGGTTGTAGGCCTCCACCTGGTTGTCCAGCACCATCTGGGCGGTGACAGGCATGGAGGCGTAGTGGCTGAGGTACAGGGTCTTGACCGCGCCCAGAGTGACGATCTGCTCGCAGGCCGTGTTGGGGGCCCAGCCGCCCAGACCGGCGGTGCAGTAGATCTTCAGATCCTTGGGATGGCCTTCGGCCTTGAAGCGGTCGTTCAGGGCGATGGACAGCTGCTCGCAGTTGTACATACCCAGGAAGTTGTTATAGATCAGGGTGTCTCCGTCCCGGATCAGCTTGACAGCCTCGGCGGCGGAAATGAATTGGGGCATAGGTGTTTCCTCCAACGTGTGTAGGGGCCGGCGTCTCGACGGCCCGGACGCACCATAGATCTGGCAGGTTCGGGGCGTCGGGGACGCCGCCCCCTACGTATAATTATTCGATACAGGAAGCGCCGCGCTTCAGCGCCTCACGGTTCAGGGGGATCAGCTTTGCCTTGCGCTCGCCCAGCTTCTCCAGCAGGGCTTCCAGAACGGTCTCAATGTCCACGCAGTGAGACTTGCCGATGTAGGCGCCCAGCATGATCATGTTGGAGACCTTGGGGTTGCCCAGCTCGGTGGCGATCTCGGTGCAGGGGACGTAGTAGGCGTTCACGTCGGTGCGCTTGACCTTAATGTCGATCATGGAGCTGTTGACGAAGATGGAGCCGCCGGGAACGACGGAATCCTCGAACTTCTCCAGAGAGGGACGGTTCATGACGATCAGAGAGGTGGGACGGGTGACCAGGGGAGAGTCGATCTCCTGCTCGGAAAGCATGACAGAGCAGTTGGCCGTGCCGCCGCGCATCTCGGGGCCGTAGGAGGGGATCCAGGAGGTGTTCTTGCCTTCCTTCATGCCGGCAGCCGCCAGCAGCTGACCCATGAGCAGAACGCCCTGACCGCCGAAGCCTGCGAAAATGTTTCTTTCAACCATGACTTAAACCTCCTTAAAAGTGCCCAGAGGATAGTAGGGGATCATGTTGTCCTGCAGCCAATCCATAGCCTCGGCAGGAGACTTGCCCCAGTTGGTGGGGCAGGGGGACAGAACCTCGACCAGGGAGAAGCCCTTGCCCTCAATCTGCGTCTCAAAGGCCTTCTTGATGGCGGCCTTGGTCTTGCGGATGTTGGCGGCGTTGTTCAGCGCGCAGCGGGCAATGTAAGCGGAGCCGTTGATGGTGGCCAGCATTTCCGCGATGCGGATGGGCTCGCCGCAGTGCTCCTTCTGGCGGCCGTAGGGGGAGGTGGTGGTGACCTGGCCCACCAGAGTGGTGGGGGCCATCTGGCCGCCGGTCATGCCGTAAATGGCGTTGTTGATGAAGATGGTGGTGATCTTCTCACCGCGGTGAGCGGCGTGGACGATCTCAGCGGTGCCGATGGAGGCCAGGTCGCCGTCGCCCTGATAGGTGAAGATGTACTTGTCGGGATGGACGCGCTTGAAGCCGGTGGCAACCGCGGGAGCGCGGCCGTGGGCGGCCTCATACATATCCACGTTCATGTAGTTGTACATGAACACCGCGCAGCCGACAGGAGCCACGCCGGCGCTCTTTTCCTGGATCCCGAGTTCCTCAATGACCTCAGCCACCAGACGGTGCACGATGCCGTGACCGCAGCCGGGGCAGTAGTGGAACGGGACGTCCGTCAAAACGGGAGTCTTCTGAAATACAGTCGCCATACTCTTATGCCCTCCTCATGATTTCCATAACGCGGTCAGCGATCTCTTCCGCAGTGGGAATGATGCTGCCGCCCTTGCCCATGAAGTCCACGGGCTTCTCGCCGTTGACGGCAAGGCGGATGTCTTCCACCATCTGGCCGTTGGAGATCTCCACGGTCAGAGCGCCCTTGACGGAATCCTGTGCGATCACGTCATGCACGTCCTTGGTGGGGAAGGGCCACAGGGTGATGGGTCGAACCAGACCGCACTTGATGCCCTTCTCGTCCAGAATGCGGACAGCGGCCTTGCAGACGCGGGCCACGGTGCCGTAGGCGCAGAGCACGAACTGAGCGCCCTCGGTCTTGTACTTCTCCACCATGACTTCCTTCTCGCGGATCATGTCATAGCGGGCGTTCAGACGGGTCATCAGGTCGTCCAGGATCTCGGTCTCGATGTACAGAGAGTTGATGACAGCGCGGGGACGGTCGCCCTTGGGATCCCAACCCTGGCAGGCCCAGGGCTTCTCGGGCATGGTGGGGTTGTCGTTCATTTTCAGCTCGACGGGCTCCATCATCTGGCCGATCAGACCGTCGGCAAGGATGATGACGGGGGTGCGGTAGGTGTCGGCGGTGTCAAAGGCCTTGGGCATCAGGTCGCAGGTCTCCTGGATGGAGGAGGGAGCATAGACCACGCAGCGATAGTCGCCGTGGCCGCCGCCCTTGCAGGCCTGGAAGTAGTCGCCCTGGGAGGCCTGGATGTTGCCGAGGCCGGGGCCGCCGCGCATCATGTTGACGATGACGCAGGGAACCTCAGCGGCAGCGCAGGTGGAGATGCCTTCCTGCTTCAGGGAGATTCCGGGGGAAGAGGAGGAGGTCATCGCTCTGGCGCCGGCGCCGCCAGCACCGTAGACCATGTTGATGGCCGCCAGCTCGCTCTCAGCCTGCAGGAAGCAGCCGCCAACCTGAGGCAAACGACGGGACATATACTCGGGGATGTCGTTCTGCGGGGTGATGGGGTAGCCGAAGAAATAGCGGCAGCCCGCCTGGATTGCGGCTTCGGCAATGGCCTCGCAACCCTTCATCAGTTTTTTAGCCATACAAGTTTCCTCCTTATTTCTCGATCTCGATGGCAACGTCCGGGCAGGTCATTGCGCAGGACAGGCAGCCGATGCAGGCCTCGGGATTGGCGACCTCAACAGGGTAATAACCCTTTGCGTTCAGGTGCTTCGTCTGGAGAGCCAGCACGCCCTTGGGGCACAGACGCACGCAAAGGCCGCAGCTCTTGCACACGTCTTCGTGAATGGTGACTTTAGTCATGGCATTTCCTCGCTTTCAAAAATTGTTGACAAACTAAATAGATCGCGTAATTAAAGGCCTTCCTTCAGGAACTTGTCCCAGCTCCGGTGCATCATCACCTCGATCGGTTGATATCTTCCAACGTACGTCGGGTCGAGCCCGTGCTCTTTGACGTACAGTTTGAACGAATGAAGAACGTCCTCCTTGCCGCAGGTTCCCCACACGGGGATCCCGGTGGCCTCGGAAAGCTGCTTCATCAGCGCATACCCCTCGGCCAGATGGCTGACATCGGTCTCCACGGAGAGATTGGCGTTGTTCACAATGCCGGTCACATTCAGCCGGGAGACGTATTGGATCTTGGCCAGCGTGTCCATCGCACTGTCAAAGTCCGCCGCAGTGGGACGCATGGGATTGACAATGAACAGCACGTTGAGCCGATCCGGCGGGATCTGATCAAAACGGGCCTTGTACTGCCCCAGGGCGATGGAGCCCACGTCGTCGCCGCCAATATCAAAGATGACGTTGCCCTCGCCGGGGGAGAAGGCGGAGAAAACCTTGGCGGACAGAGACATGATCTCGATCTTGTCCAGGGCAAAGGGGGGCATGATCAGCTCCACCCCCGCGGGCTCCAGCACGTCGCCCCGTTCGCTGGTGCGGAAATAGGGGTTGATGACGTCCAGATCCACCAGGGTGCAGGGCCCCTCCTTGGCTTTTTCCAGAGCCAGATTCAGAGCCAGTTCACTTTTGCCGCTGCCGAAGCTCCCCACAAGAACCCAATATGTTTTCATAGGACGCCTCCCTGTCTATGAGGTTGTCAGACAACTCGACAAAGATGTCCAACTTCTAAAACCATTCTATCAAAAAACCAAACAAAAGTCAATCGGGGATTGTGCGAATTCCAATAAAAAAATAAGGGAAAACCATAAGATTTTCCCTATGCAGGAGTGCGGCCGGTGCAGGAGAAAAATCCGCTTGCAATTTGGCTGCGTTCCTGTTATCATAATTCCCGATATACATTATAAATATTTTTGAGGGATTAACGGTATGGAAGGCTTGGTTTTGGGTCTTTTCTGCGCGGCGCTGATCATCGGTCTGGCGCTGAACATCTCTATGCTTTACGCGCTGAGCTTTGGCTTGGTTTTATTCTGGCTTTACGGACGGCGGAAGGGCTTCTCCTGGGGCGCACTGGCAAGGATGACCTGGGAGGGGGTGTCCACGGTCAGCAAAATTCTGATCACCTTTCTGCTGATCGGTGTGATGACGGCCCTCTGGCGGGCGGCGGGCACCGTGCCCCTGCTGGTCTGTCAGGCTTCGGATCTGATTCGCCCCTCGGTTTTCCTGCTGATGTGCTTTCTGCTGAATTGTTTCCTGTCTGTGATGACAGGAACTTCCTTTGGCACAGCCGCTACCATGGGAGTGGTCTGCTCTGCGATGGGCGCGGCATTCGGAGTGTCGCCCATGCTCACCGGAGGCGCAATCCTCTCCGGTGTGTTTTTCGGAGACCGGTGTTCACCGGTCTCCACCAGTGCTCTTTTGGTTGCGACGGTGACGAAAACCAACATCTATGACAACATCAAGTCTATGATTCGTACGGCGGTGATCCCGTTTCTGCTGACCTGCGCCGTCTATGCCGGCCTGGGCCTTGCTGCGGGAGGCAGCGGTACGGGGCTGGATCTGCGCTCCATTTTTGCAGGCTGCTTTCGCCTGCACTGGACAGCGCTGCTTCCCGCGGCGGTGATTCTGATCCTGGCCTTATTCCGTGTCAACGTGCGCATGGCCATGACAGCCAGCATTTTGACAGCGGTTCCCGTTTGTCTGCTTGTAGAGAAGCTGTCGGCGGGGGAACTGCTGCTGGCTGCCTTACGGGGCTTTACACCCGACAATCCGGAGGCAGCTGCTCTTGTGAGCGGCGGGGGCGTGCTTTCCATGCTCCAGGTCAGCGCCATTGTCTGCCTCTCTTCCTCCTATTCCGGCCTGTTTCAGAAAACCGGACTGCTGGATGGCTGCAAGCGAGCTGTGGCGAAGCTGACCCGGCGGATCGGCCGCTACCGGGCCACGCTGCTGACCTCCATTCCGGCAGGGATGGTGGCCTGCAACCAGACTCTGGCTATCCTGCTGACGGATCAGCTCTGCCGGGAGGAGTATGAGGATTCCCGAGAACTCGCCATCGACCTGGAGGATACCGCGGTGATTACCTCTCCGCTGATCCCCTGGTGCATCGCCGGTGCGGTTCCTCTGACCATGGTAGGCGCCCCGCTGACAGCCCTGCTGCTTGCCTGTTACCTCTGGCTGATTCCGGCTTGGAGAAGCCTGAAAAAGGAAAACCGAAAAACGGTAGGAGATGAATTTGCTGCTTGAAGGAAATGTCCTCATGCCTGCTTATTATTTGTATGCCTTATACAGGAATGTGATAATCTGTGCCCGGGTGCAGGTGTTGTAGACGCCGAACAAACCCTCGCCGATGCCGGCGGTGACGCCGTTCTCCGCGGCCCAGAGGATGGCCTTGCAGAACCAATCCCCGATCGCCACGTCGCTGAACGGGCTCACCGTCGAAGTCGGTTCCGGCTTGCCCTGGGCGGCCCAGAGGAAGGTGACGATCTGCTCTCGGGTGCAGGAATTATTGGGCCCGAAGCTGTGTACGCCCACGCCCGCCGTGATCGCAGGGTCATGGTTGATCGCCCAAAGCACCGGATTGGCAAAATAATCCCCGGGCGTCACGTCCACAAATTCCCCGACGGCATTATCCAGTGAGATAAAGGTTAAGCCGTTTTCTTCTGCATAGGTCTGGGCAGCGATACCGTTGTAGCCATAGATGGTGAAGCTGTCCATCCTCACGTGATCAGATACATCCAACTCGTTACTCTTGTATCCAAAGGCATAGGAGCTAATGATAATGACGCTGGCCGGGAGGGTCACGCTGGTCAGGGCGCTGCAGCCATAGAACGCATAATTGCCGATGCTGGTGACGCTGTCCGGGATGGTCACGGCGGTCAGAGCGCTGCAGCCGCGGAACGCGTAGCCGCCGATGCTGGTGACGCTGTCCGGAATGGTCACGCCGGTCAGAGAGCTGCAGCCATAGAACGCATAATTGCCGATGTTGGTGACGCTGTCTGGGATGGTCACGGCGGTCAGAGCGCTGCAGAACGCAAATGCCCAGTCGCCGATGCTGGTCAGGCCCTCCGGCAGGCTGACAGCGGTGATCGACTGGCGATAGTCGTACCACGGGGCGCGATTGCCCGGATATTCATAGTCAGCCATCTTGCCGCTGCCGGTGATGGTCAGCAGGCCGGTTTCGGTGTCCAGGCTCCAGGTCAGGTTGTCCCCCTCGGCGCCGCAGATGCCGGAGTAGGTCTCCGCGCTGGCGGTCAGCGCCGCCTGGGGAAGCAGGGTGCAGAGCAGGGCAAGGGCAAGGATCAGGGAAAAGAGTCTCTTTTTCATCGGTAGTCGCTCTCCTTTCAAGCATTGTCCAATTCTGTTTTCCGCGCACCCGGACAAATAAAAAGTGCGCAGCGGTCACTGCGCACCGAAAAACGCACAGCTCCCTATTGCTGCCACACAACCTTACGCCCACAAAAGAGTGTACGAAAGTCAGGAGTCTACGTTTTTACCAAAATGGCAAGAACGTACACTCTTATCGTGAGCATGATTCGGTTGTGTGGCAACTTCACTATATAGAAAGAGAATACAAGGGAAAACCGGAAAAAATGAGAACAAGAAAGGGAAGCTGCGGACAGCTTCCCTCTGGCACCCACGAGAGGATTCGAACCTCCGACCTGCCGCTTAGGAGGCGGCCGCTCTATCCGACTGAGCTACGTGGGCGTGTGTAGTTTTCAGGAACAATCTCGAACTCTATAATGCCCGCTTTTCCTCCAAAGGCGATTGTTCCAACATAACCTTAGGAGGCGGCCGCTCTATCCAGCTGAGCTACGTGGGCATATCGACATTGCCCGTTTATTTTATCTGTCCCGCCTGGAATTGTCAAGAGTTTTTTCGGAGCCTGCCGTGGGATGACGGCAGGGGAGACGCTGTTCCCATTTGGATCGGTGGGATCGTAAGATTATCATTGACATTGTGCAAAGAATGTTGTAAACTAATGTTCAATATTAGATACAAGGAGGCCATGCGCCTTGTTTCAGATCATCACTGACACCTCTGCCAATCTTCCCTCAGAGCTGGCTGCGGAAAAAGATCTTACCGTGATCCCGTTTCCCTACTTTGTAAACGGTGCGCGGCATACCTGCCTGGACACCGAGGGCTTCGACGGCAAGACCTTCTACGGCGCCATGCGGGAGGGGGCGGAGGTCACGACCTCGCAGATCAATCCCCAAAACTATATCGACGTTATGCGTCCCGTCCTGCAAAAGGGGCTGGATATCCTCTTCGTGGGGATGTCCTCCGGGATCAGCGGAGCCTATCACTCCGCGGAGCTGGCTGCCGAGGAGCTTCGCATGGAGTTCCCGGAGCGGAAGATCCGCCTGGTGGATACCATCGGGGCCTCTCTGGGGGAGGGACTGCTTGTGCTGCGTGCAGTCCGGGATAAGCTCGCCGGCCTGAGCCTGGACGCCATCTATGAAAAACTGATGGATCTGCGCCATCGACTGTGCAATATCTTCACGGTGGACGATCTGAAATACCTCCGCAAGGGCGGCAGACTGTCCAACCTGTCCTTCATCGTCGGCACCATCCTCCAGATCAAGCCCCTGCTCAAGGGCAACGAGGAGGGGAGGATCGTGGCCTTTGCCAAGCTCCGGGGCCGGAAAAAGGCACTGGAGGAGCTGGCAAAGCGCTATGACGAGTACGTGGTGAACGCCGAGGAGCAGACCATCGGCATCGCCCACGCCGACTGCCCCGAGGACGCGGCCTATCTGATCGAGCTGCTGCGCCGGAACCACCCGCCCAAGGAGATCCTCACCGTGGGCTACGAGCCTGTCACCGGCTCTCACGTGGGCCCCGGCACCCTTGCCCTCTTCTTTGAGGCCAGGGAAGGCTGCCGATCCATGTGACCGAAAAAGAACAACGGCGCTGCCTCAGCAGGAGGCAGCGCCGTTTGACTTTAGCTATTCAGCAGATTCTGCTTGTTGAATTGCAGGGTGTAGAGCTTGTAATACATTCCCTTCTGAGCCAACAGTGCCTGGTGGTCACCCTGCTCCTGGATCTCGCCGTGGGCCAGGACGATGATGTTGTCCGCGTGCTGGACGGTAGAAAGGCGGTGGGCTACGATCAGCATGGTGCCGATGGTCTTGATCCGCTCCAGGGAGTCCTGGATCAGCAGCTCCGTCTCCGTGTCGATGTTGGCCGTGGCCTCGTCGAGAATGATGACGGAGGGCTTGTGCAGGATGGTCCGGGCGAAGCTGAGCAGCTGCCGCTGGCCTGCGGAGAAGTTGTTGCCCCGCTCCCGGACGGGCTCGTCCAGTCCCTTTTCCAGCCGGCTGATGAAGCTGTCCGCGTTGACGTACTTGCAGGCGGCCATGACCTCCTGGTCGCTGACCCCGTCCATCCGCAGAACAAGATTGGAACGGATGTCCCCGGAGAAGAGGAAGACGTCCTGGAGCATCTGACCGAAGTGCCGCCGCAGGGAGGCGATCTGAATGGTCTTGATATCCCGACCGTCGATCAGGATCTGCCCCTTCTGAATGTCGTAGTTCCGGCAGATCAGACTGAGGATGGTCGTCTTTCCGGAGCCCGTCGCGCCCACAAAGGCCACGGTCTGGCCGGGCATGACGTGGAAGGAGACGCCCTTGAGCACCCACTCATCCGGCTTGTAGCGGAACCATACGTCCCGGAACTCGATCTCGCCGCGGATCTCGTCCAGCGCCACCGCGTCGGGCGCGTCCACGATCTCGGGCACGATGTCCATGATCGAGAAGATCTTTTCCGCCGCGGCAAAGGAGCGCTGGAGCATATCGAACTGTTCCGCCAGGGTCTGGATCGGGTCATAGAACTTGTTCAGATACATATAAAAGCTGACGATGACGCCGGAGGAAATGCTCTGGCCGAACCAATGCAGATCCTGAATATGCCCCTTGGCGCCGAAATAGAACAGGCAGAGCACGGAGGAGATGTAGAGCATATAGACCATCGGGCGGAAAATGCCGAAAACCAGCATACGGGCGTTTTTCGCTTTTTTCAGCTCGGTGCTGCGGGTCATGAAGTCGGCCATCTTCCGATCCTCCCGGTTGAAGCTCTGGGTGATCTTGATGCCGGAGAGGTTTTCCGAAAGATAGGTGTTGATGGCGGTGGTGGCGTCGTTGACCCGGCGGTGCACCTTCCGGGAGAACTTGCGGAAGATCACCGTGAAGAGCACCACGAAGGGCACAAAGCAGAGAACGATCAGGGTCAGCGCATAGTTCAGCGTCAGCATCGCGCCCAGCACGCCGATGATCACAAGCGCATTTTTGGCCATGGTCACCAGAATGTTGGTAAACATAAAGGAAATGGCGTTGGGGTCGTTGCTGACGCGTGTGACCAGCTTGCCCACGGGGATGCTGTTGAGCTGCTGGTGGGAGAGGCTCTCAATGTGGGTAAAGACGTCCATACGGATCTGCGAAAGGATCTTCTGGCCGACCTTTTGCAGCAGCATGGCCTGGGCGTAGGTGGAGATCAGACTCACCACCAGAATGCCGGCATAGACCGCCACATAGGAGAACAGCTTCGAGAGAGGGAAATCCACCTTGATCATTTCCTCGATCCGGCCGATCAGCAGGGGAGAGATCACGTCGTAGGCGATGGAGACCAGCATGATCCCGAAGACCAGAACGAACCAGCCCCGGTAGGGCTTTGCGTAGCGCAGCAGCCGCCGGACGATCTCCTTGTCGCCCATGTGCCGCTCCCAGCCCATGGATGCCTTCCGATCCTTCTGCAGGAAGAACGCCACCAGGAACACCACGGCAAAGACGCCGATCACAGCGCCCACGATCAAAACGGGAAGGTACTCACGCATTTTCGATGCCCCCTTCCTCCTCCAGCTTTTGCAGGTCGACCATTTTGCGGTAGCCCGGGCAGCGGGCATAGAGCTCGTCATGGGTGCCGACGGCGGTGATGCGCCCGTCCTCCATGTAGAGCAGCTTGTCCATCTCCCGGATCGTGGTGATCCGGTGGGCGATCAGAATGGTGGTCTTGCCCTTCCGCGTCGCTCGGAGGTTTTTCAAAATGACCCGTTCCGTCTGGGTATCCACCGCGGAGACGGAATCGTCCAGGATCAGGATCGGCGCGTTTTTCAGCAGGGCACGTGCGATGGAGATCCGCTGCTTCTGGCCGCCGGAGACCGTGACGCCCCGCTCACCCAGCATGGTGTCGTAGCCCTGGTGGAACTCCTGGATATTGCCGTAGAGGTCGGCCAGGGTCGCGGCCTCCTCCACCTGCGCCCGGGTGGAATCATCCACACCGAACGCGATGTTCTCCGCAATGGTCTCGGAGAAGAGATAGTTGTCCTGGGGGACGTAGGCGCAGCCGTCCCGGAGGGAACGGATGGTGACCGTGTTTACGTCGTGACCGTCCACAAAGAGGGTCCCGTCGGGGACGTTGTAGGTCCGGAGGATCAGATCCACCAGGGTGGTCTTGCCGCAGCCGGTCTTGCCCACCAGGCCCACGTTCTCGCCGGCCTTGATGTGGAAGCTGACGTTTTGAAGGGCGTCGTATTCCCCGTCGGGATAGCGGAAGGACAGATCTCTGAATTCGATCTCGCCCTTGATGTCCTGCAGCGGGACGGCGCCGGGGGCGTCCACCACGTCGGGCTCCGCGTCCAGCAGCTCGCCGATGCGGTTGAGGGAGGCCTTGCCCCGGGAGGTCATGTCGATCAGCTCAGAGACGGCCATGACGGGCCAGATGACCGCGGTGAAATAGCCGATGAATTCCACAAGCTGACCGGCGTTGAAGTCGCCCTTCCAGACCAGATAACCGCCGTAGCCCAGGATGATGCAGACGACGCTTTCCACGAAGGCCATCACCAGCACACGAAGCAGAACGGCTGCCTTGGTGTGCTCAATGTTGGCGACCTCGTTTTCCAGATTGAGCTTGCGGAAGGCCATCAGCTCCTTTGCTTCCTTGACAAAGGCCTTGATGACGGCGATCCCGGAAAAGCTCTCCTGGCTGAAATCGGACAGGCGGGAGAAGGCCTCCTGCCGGATATCCCACTTTTTCATCATGTACTTTCCCACCACCGTGGCGGAGACCAGCAGCAGGGAGGTGGGGATCAGGGTGAGCAGCGCCAGCACCCAGTTCATGCGGAACATCTTGGTCAGCGACATACAGGCCAGCAGCACCGCGTCGAACAGCATCAGGATGCCCCAGGCAAAGCACTCTGCGACGGTGTCAAGGTCATTGGTATACAGGCTCATCAGACTGCCGACCTTGTGGGTCTGGTAGTAATTCTGGCTCAGATGGCGGCAGTTGTCAAACATCCAGTTCCGCAGATTCTCTTCCACCTTGAAGGCTGTCCCCAGGAACATAATGCGCCAGAGGAAGCGCCCCACCACAATGCACAGGATGATCGTGACCATGGGCATACAGACCCGATCCAGCACGAAGGACATATCGAAGGGCAGCTTTTCGCCATCCACCATCACCCAGCCCTGGTTCAGTCCGTTGATCACCATTTGGTAGAGATTGGGCACAAAGAGCTGCAGGTAGTCTACCGCCACAAGGGTAGCCACGCCGATCAGCAAAAAGTGCAAATAGCGCAGATAATACCGGTTGATATGCCGGCCGAATATCATATCGCAACGCCTCTTTTCTTAGCATGCTAATTTTTCTTCGCGTATTGTATATCCAAACTGCATGATTGTCAATAGGAAAATATTTGTTGAACGGCGGAATCGTCCGTGCTATAGTTGTTCTAAGGTTTCAATGATAAAAAGGATACGGGAGTACGGAGTGTGATCCAAAAGGAGATCTGCAATGACAACATTATTATATAAGAAGGTAATACGGTGCGCTGCCGCCTTCGCCGCGATCCTCTGCCTGCTGACAGGCTGCGGGGGAGGGGGGAAGGATCCCTCGCACGATTCCGGGACTGCGGAGGTGTCCGTCGATTCCACGCTGAATGTCTGGTGCTTCCAGGCAGGGAAGGCGGACGCCTTTCTGCTCTGGAATGAAGCAGGGGCTGTGCTGATCGATACAGGGGAGAGCGGCTTCGGCAAGACCATCCTGGAAAAGCTGACAGAGCTGGGCATAGAACGCCTGGATTATCTGATCCTGACGCATTTTGACAAGGATCATGTGGGCGGAGCCAAGAAGATCCTATCCGAGATCCCGGTGGGAACGGTGCTCCAGAGCAACAGCCCCAAGGAGGGAGCGGAGGCCTATGAGAAGTACCTCGCCGCCGTGGAGAACTGCGGCGTTGCGCCTGTCACCCTGCGGCAGGATCTGAGCTTCCGCCTTGGCGACACAGAATTTTTGGTCAATCCCCCTGCCAGGGAGCTCTATGAGCGGGATGAGAGCAACAATTCCTCCCTGATCGTCACCGTCACCCATGGGAAGACCCGCCTGCTGTTCTGCGGCGACGCGGAAGATCTTCGCCTTTCCGAGTTTCTTGAGACGGATCCGGGTTCCTTTGACGTGGTCAAGCTGCCCCATCACGGCCGGTACCAATCCACGCTGAAAACGCTGCTGGAGCTCACCCGGCCCAGCTGCGCGGTGATCACATCCTCCGACGAGGAGCCGGAGGATGCCGAAACGATGGAGCTTCTGTCCCAGCGCGGCGTGAATGTGCTTCTGACCAGAAGCGGCCCCATATGCCTTCGGATCACAGGGGAAGGGTGGACGGCAGAGTGAATCGATACCCGGCGAATCGGGCTGTTCCTATGGACAGATCGGCTCGCCGGGTGTCGTTTTTTATTTTTGGTAAAAATGACGAAAAGTGAAGGTTCTGTGAAGTGTTACAAATGTATTAATATTATATTAATGCATATAATAAGTGAATGCGATGTATTCTGTGAAGGTTTTATGTAGTTAAATATGCGGTTTTATTACGGATATACAAGATTATTTGCGATTTTGTGAGTATTTAACAAATCCGAAGAAAAAATTTCGGGCATCTATTCGCTGAATAATTGCAATAACATTCTGTACAAATTACACGAAAGATGCTATAATCGAACGCGGTGCACCACCCAAGCTTATTCGTCTGTCAATTCACAATTTACGAAAAAGGAGTCTGTAAACAAACATGAGTAAACAGTTTAAACGCCTGTTCGCGCTCCTGCTTGTGTTGGCTATGGTTGCCGGCCTTCTGCCCACCATGGCTGCCGCGGGGGGAAGAGCAAACATTTCCGGCCAGGCCGAAATGAGCCGTCCCATTACCGAGGAAGACGATGTGATCCTTGAAAATGACGTATTCGCAAAAATCGCTGAGGTCGAAGCCGGCGCCGCTTCCCGTATGGGCGGCATCAGCACGATGACCGAAGCCGACTACATCCGCATCGTGCCTCAGGTCGTTGATGCGATCAAGTCCTCTGAGACCTATGTTCCCGGCACCCTGCAGCAGAACGGCAACTTCCTGGTATGGGAAACCACCACCGGAATGCCCTGCTGCTATGACCCCAGAATGGAAGCAGAGCTTCACAACACCGTCAACGATCCCACGCCCGCGGAGATCGCCCAGGCTGAGGCTGAGGCCAAGGCTATGCTGGACGAAGTTGTCAGCACCCGCGGCGGCAGCGCCAACTCCACCAAGATTGGTCTGATCCAGCCCTACTGGGAGTCCAGCTCCTCCTACTCCGACTCCTCTTTCACCAGCTATTCTCCTGCCTACAAGACCATGTGGCAGAACCTCTATGCTGCTACTGGCGGCACCGGCATGCGTTACTCCATGACCAATGCCACGGTTGACAACATCGCCAGAACCATCGAAGAGTGCGGCCTTGTCATTTTCGACTCCCACGGCACCACCGACTACTCCGGCTCCAACGGCGACTACACCTCCCGTGCCAACTGCTCTTACCTCTGCCTGACCACCAACTCCGGTGTCACCACCGCTGATACTCAGGCCAAGAGCGGCCCCTACGGCACCTACTACGAGTGCATGAAGGGCTCCGGCTACGCTTACGTTTCCGGTACCTGCATTGCCAACCACATGACCAAGAATGCGCCTCACTCCCTGGTTTACATGGGCATCTGCCTGGGCATGGCCACCGACGGTATGTACAAGGGCCTGCGCAGCAAGGGCGTTGAGGTTGTTTACGGCTATTCCCAGTCCGTCTCCTTCTCCGGTGAGAAGCAGTACATCCAGTCCATCCTGGGCTACGTCAAGAACGGCGACAACTTCGGTACTGCTCTGAACAAGGCGAAGAACGCTTTGGGCAAGTGGGATCCCGCCTACTCCTCCTACAGCCAGTCTCAGGCGGTCTCCAACCATGTGGCGTTCCCCATTGTTGTTTCCTCTGAGGACGCCTACCCCGGCCACGGCAATGTGGACGCGGTTCAGAACGTCTACTCCACCTGGAACCTCTTCGGCGGCTCCAGCAGCTCCTACACCGTGACCGCTACCTCCAACAACACCAGCTACGGTACCGTCTCCGTCAACGGCAACGTCATCACTGCCAGCCCGAAGACCGGCTACTACGCTGCGAGCTATACTGTCACCAGCGGCACCGCTACCGTCACCCAGAACGGCAACACCTTCACGGTGAATCCGTCCTCCGACTGCACGGTTCGCATCAACTTCGCCGCCAAGACCCAGTACACCGTGACCCTGAAGGCCAACGGCTCCACCTACAAAACCCTGAGCTGCTACTCCGGCGGGTCCGTGACTCTGCCCACCACCGCCACCTCCGTGAGCGGCTACTCCTTCGCCGGTTGGTGCGCCAGCACCGTCTCTGAGACCGCTACCCGTCCCAACATCCTGACCGGCTCCTACACTCCCAACGGCAACGTCACCCTCTACGCGGTCTACACCCGCACCCAGGGCGGCAGCGGCGCCACCAGCTACCAGCTGGTCACCTCCACTCCCTCCTCCTGGGCCGGCAACTACGTTGTCACCAACGGCAACTCCACCAGCATGTACGTGCTGACGGGCGTGACTCCCAGCTCCAACGGCGCTGAGATCGAGAACAGCTCCAATGCCACTGCTTACTCCAGCACCGGCATGAGCCTGTCCAACAACGCTCTGACCAACGTTTCCAACGCTTACGTCTTCACCCTGTCCGCCACCGGCAGCTACTACACCCTGCAGAGTGCCAACACCGGCGCCTACATGGGCATGAACTCCAGCTCCTACCTGGCGGCCTACACCTCCTACAACTCCTCCTACTGCAGATGGACTCCCGCTGTCAACTCCAGCGGCGCTGCCCAGCTGAAGAACTACGCCAACGGCAGCTACCCCTACTTCGGCTTCAACACCAGCAGCAAGTACTTCTGGTCTGCCTCTTCCTCCAATGCCAACGTCCTGCGTCTGTGGAAGCAGACCAACGGCGGCACCACCTACTACACCACCAGCCCCAGCGCCACCAATCCCGAGCCTGAGACCACCTACACGGTGAACTTCTCCGTGCCCAGCGGCATCAGCGCTCCCGCCAGCCAGACCGTGACCGCGGGCGGCACCATCACCCTGCCCACTGCAGCGGCTCCCTCCGGCTACACCTTCCTGGGTTGGGTCACCTCCACTGTGAGCAACGCCACCACTCAGCCCACCACCTACACCGGCAACGTCACCGTCAACAGCAACGTCACGCTCTACGCCCTGTACTCCTACACCTCCACCTCCGGCGGCAGCGGTACGGCTTATGAGCTCCTGGAGTCTGCTCCCGCTGACTGGACCGGCAGCTACGTCATCAGCTACGGCACCAACACCAGCAGCCTCTATATGCTGAAGGGCCTGTCCGGCAACACCAAGTATGAGTCCGCTTCTGCTGGCGGCGCTGTCCTGTACAGCAACACCGGCATGACCTATGCCGACGGCCGGCTCACCGGTGTCTCCGACGCCTACGTGTTCGAGATCGCCTCCACCGGCTCTAAGTACACCATCCGCAACAAGTCCACCGGCACCTATCTGGGCAGCTACAACTCCTACCTGTACAGCCGCTCCAGCTACTCCTCCAGCTACTGCCAGTGGAACCTGTCCATCAGCAGCGGCAACGCCACTGTCTCCAACAGCGCCAGCAGCCGCTATCCCTACCTGGCCTTCGCTTCCAGCAACTACTTCATGGTGAGCTCCTCTGTGCCCACCGGCCTGTACCTCTGGAAGCTGACCACCACCGGCGGCAGCTCCACCACCTACTACACCACCATCGGCTGATCGCTGAATAACCAAAAAAACCGCAGGCGTCAAGCCAGAGGCGCATAAGGATGTATTTCCTTGTGGGAATGGTGCAGCCCCTTTTGGGGGGCTGCACTGTTTCTTTTTCGATGCGTTATCATTGGTTTTGCTATACGATGGATTTGTTATTCGGAATTCCTAATATGCGCTGGCTTTGGGATGGTCCTTTTGGTATTCGAGCATCAGCTTTTCCAGCTCTTTTTCTGTCGGCAGGTCGATCATGCCTGCGGCGGTAAAGTAGATATCGACCTTCACCCGGAGCTTTCCGCCGGAGCGGTCGCTGTTGTGGACCTCGATGCGCTGGATCAGGGTGTTGACCAGCTCAGGCGTCAGTTTCTTCATCTCTGTGAACTCCCGGAGGCCTTTCAGCAGCATCCGCAGATCAACGCTTGCCTTATCTGCGTCCCGGAGCTTCTGCTCAATCATGGAGACCTCCGCATCCAGAGTCTTTTGCTCCGCCTCGTAAGTCGCAGACATCTTGGAAAAGCGTTCGTCCGAAATCTTCCCCAGGATATTGTCCTCGTACAGTCTGG
>JAEEGF011938251.1_pt1 | contig 70231 bp, 64 predicted proteins | sample 9134171 | NCBI WGS metagenome assembly JAEEGF01 (sample SAMN16246542, study PRJNA631951) | gut metagenome | biome: gut microbiome; feature: rumen; material: AP-attached | host: Bos | place: Iran: Karaj | collected 2018-10 | reverse complement strand
CTTGAACAGCGTTCTGTAGGGAAAAGAAACTGTTAAACACCCCGACAGTTTCTTTTTTTATGTCATCTTGAACAATTAACAAATAAACGATAGAATTAATGCATGTCAGACCAAATATGAAAGGGTTCCTATGAGCGATATCGGCAAAAACACCGACGACAAGAGCAAGAATTTTTCCTACCTGAATGTCCTTAAATTTATCGGAATACTGATATGCGTGGGCATTATCATCTGGCAGTCCATTGAGCTGTATCACGATAATCAGGAGTATGCCATAGCCGACAAGGAGTATCAGCAGCTGCTGAACAGTCAGACCAAGACTGACGGAACTGAGGCAGCAACGCCTGAAGAGGACTATCCTCATCTCCAGGTTAACTATTCGCAGCTCAAATCCATAAATGAAGACTTCGTATGCTGGGTTTATTTCCCTTATTTTGACATCAGCTACCCTGTTGTTCAGGAGACAGAAATAGATGAATACCTGAAAAAGACCTTTGACGGAACCTATAACAGTTCGGGATGTCTTTTTACAGATATTTACAGTAGCCCGAATTTTACCGGTATGCATGACATTATCTTCGGTCATAACATGAGAAACGGATCCATGTTCGGTAAATTTAAACGTCTGGTCCAGTCCAGTGATGAAGATATATCCAAGAATCCTTATGTATATATCTATACCGAGGACGTGGTTTACAAGTACGAGGTATTTGCTTATTACATCACTACTGTGGGAAGTCCCGCTTATGACGTAGTTTCCACTGATGAGCAATACGACGATTTCCTGACCTATATCCGAAATCGCACGGCTTATCCTTTCCCCACAGATCTGGATTTCTCCAATCGTCCGTCAATCCTTACTCTTTCAACCTGTAACGGAAGGACGGGAAGCGGTCGAAGACTGGTTATCCACACCGTCAAGATTGGCGCATGGCCAAATGAGTAAAGATATATTTGTTATATAACATATATTGAGTATATATAAATGGCGCATCCCGCGTGGGAAGCGCCATTTCTCATTTTCATCATTTATTTCTCAATCCTGAAGACAGTTATATCCACGATTGATAAGAATGTTCTCCACCTGATTAACATCGTCGGTGTGCATTACCATGATAGGTAATCCGGACTCACGGTTAAAGGACAGGTAGATGTAATTAACGTTGATATTGCTGGAATAAAGAGTCTTCAAAATGCCATCCAGAGCTCCGACTTCATCGGGGCACTCAATTGCAAGTACCGGTGTGGCCTTGCAAAGATAATCATTGTTGCTGAGCACCTGAAGGCACTTATCCGGATCTGAAACAACCATGCGGATGATGCCGTACTCGGCCGAGTCATTGGTTACAGAACCAAGAATGTTGATTCCATGGTAATTTAGAAGGCCTGTAATATGCTGAAAGCATCCCTTCTTGTTCTCTGCGTAGATAGAAATTTGCTTTAACATGTCGCACTCACTTTCCTAGATTATTCTCCGTCGTCAAAGAGCTTTTTAACAGCCAAAAGAATATCATAGGATGTAAAGGGCTTGATTACAAAGTCCTTGGCTCCCTTTTTAAGCGCCATCATGATCATGGACTCGTATTTCTGGTCTGAGCACATGATAACCTTGGCGGAGGGATCATACTCCATGATCTGAGTAAGTGCATCGATTCCGTTCATCTTGGGCATATTGATATCCAAGATCATAACATCAGGCTTGGTCTCCTTGTAGAGCTCCACGGCCTTATCACCTGAGGTCGCCTCTCCAACGATCTGGTATTCCTCAGTCGGAAGCGCACCTCTGATCATCTGTCTCATCAAAGCGGTATCATCGGCAATAAGCACTTTACGCATATGTTTTCTCCTATCTGTTAAGAATACTCACTGTAATAATAATCTTAGCACGTTTTGGTATTAATTGAAAAGACACTGACCTGAGAAAGCGAAGAACAGAAAGATACTGCTAAAAACAGAAAAGATATGAGTTTATAATTTTGCCTAAAGGAGCGCATAATAAGGTCGTGCCAACTTCCAAATAATGCGTAAAGACGTTTTCTCAAGCCAGTGTATGGAATAATGTCGCTGCCACATGATGGTGGCAGGGAGTGCTCCGAACGGAGCAGGTACCGACGCAAAAGCGCATCGGTCATCTGACAAAAGCTAAGATATCACGATGCAGAACCGATGTAAATAGCATTCATTAAATCTTAAGGATATCTTAAACAAATCTTAAGGTCTTTATGGTTAATCATCAGCACGAGCATTTAATAGCGTTAATCAGGCCGAATTCCTTGAAAAGATAAATCTATCTTATATAATAATAAAACGGAATGTAAATAAAAATGGAGGAAAATCATGGACGCTAATAACAATTTCGCCAATCAGAACTTCGATTCAAACGGCAATTACCAGGGATTTGATCCAAACACAGGATACCAGAACAATGGCTATGGCCCTGTTTCTGCTCCCGCATCTGAAATAGGTGTCTTGGAGTGGTTCCTTACAATGCTGGTATCAGCAATCCCCACAATCGGACTTATCTACCTCATTGTCTGTGCAGTGAGCAACAATCCAAACAAGATTGCCAAAAAGAACTGGGCTATTGCTACACTTATCTGGCAGATCATTTCTTTAATTCTTATTCTTCTGCTTTATTTCATTCTCTTTTCAGCAGGCGTTGCTCTTACTCGCTGATAGACCAAAACAACATAAAACAGAGCATAAAAAAGCTGTGGCCCAAAGCCACAGCTTTTAATGTTAGTAATCAGATTACTTAAGGAACTTGATTGAGCCGATAACAGGGATATCTTTAGCCTTACCCTGTAATACCCAAACGATCTGAATGATCTCAAGAATCTCAATACCAAGAAGTGCCAGACCACCAACAACCCATCCAAGGAAGGGAATGATGAATACAAGGCAAACAAGTACTGATGCAATTGAAAATCTGATGCAGTTCTTAAGGTGGAACTTAACGAATGCAGAATCTCTTACGAAGATACATGCAAGTAAGCCAAGAAGAACACCAAAGAGATAAGGAACAACAGCAAAAAGCTTGTTGTCAGCGATATCCTTAGGATCGAACTCTGCAGTGTGATCATGAATATCTACCTGAGGATATGCAGGATATGCACCCTGAGGATATCCATTCTGGCCGTAAGGCTGCTGATAGTTGTTCTGGAAAGGCTGCTGACCAAAGTTCTGAGCCTGACCTGCAGGTGCCTCTCCAGCTACAGGAGCTGCTCCGTTGTTAGCGTTGTCGGATGTCAAAGAAGTTCCGCAGTTGTTGCAGAAAGTAACATCATCCTGAACCTGATTCCCACAATTAGGACATGTTTTCATTTCGTTTCCTCCTAAATCAATATATTTTATAACATCTACACAATTCTACATTTTTACGTCCCCAATTTCAAGCCTTATTCCCTAGATTTTCTTGACATTTCCTGTTATTATGAGGGTTCTGAGCCTCACAGGCGCTCTCCCGGCCTGTTCCATACAATATATTATCCTCTCAGAAACTATATCTTGTATATTATCGTTATTTGTTATACTATATGATGTATATAAAGCAACCAAAACGAGTATAACTTTAGCTCGAAAGGAGTTTACTATGAAAGCACCAGCAGCTATGGCAACAACCTATGAAACGGCCGGCACCGCCAAGACCAGGCTGTCCTTTACCAAGACTCTTTTGCTGGGAATTCTGGCTGGAGCGTTTATCGCGCTTGGAGGCCTTGGAAGCCAGATAGCATCGGCTTGCGCCCCGGATCCGTCAACAGGCAGGCTCATAAGCTCTGTAGTCTTCCCCATCGGACTTTTTATGGTCCTAGTGGGTGGAGCTGAGCTCTTTACCGGGAATTGCCTTATAATAATCCCTGTGCTGTCCAAAAAGGCCACATTAGGCGGTATGCTCAGGAACTGGGTGATCGTCTATTTCGGAAACATGATAGGTGCTCTCATTATCGCTTTCATAGCTAACTTTTCACATACCTATGCCTTTAACGATGGGGCTCTTGCCCAGACAGTCGTTAACACGGCTGTGGCCAAGGCCAACATTTCTTTTGCCGACGGGCTTTTAAAGGGAATCCTGTGTAACGTGCTGGTTTGCATGGCAGTATGGTGTTCCTTTGCAGCAGATGAGCTTGCAGGCAAGGTCCTCGCTCTGTGGCTCCCTGTAATGCTCTTTATCATCTGCGGCTTTGAGCACAGTGTAGCCAATATGTACTTTATCCCTGCAGGACTTATGGCCACTTCGGTTTACGGTATTGGCGCCGATGGACTGTCACTGTTTGGGTTCTTTGTAACCAATCTGATCCCCGTAACTCTGGGCAATATAATAGGCGGCAGCCTTTTTGTGGGCGCCACCTACTATGCGATATATCTCAAGAATGAATAATGCTTAATAGCAGCTAAAAGCCCCGCCATTACAGAAATGGCGGGGTTTTATAATGTAATTATTTAGCAAGGATCATCATGATATCGTTGCTTCTCTGAACAAACTTAGTCATTGCATCACCTTCAAGGGGTGCATTCTGTATGCGGGCAAGATCATAGAGCTGCTCGCAGATCATCCTGGTGTGCTCGCCGTCTCCGTTGTCCAGAACATACTGAACAAGGGGATGGTTGGCATTGAGGATAAGGGTCTGTCCGCCGAGGTCCATTCCGCCCATATCCATTCCGTTTACGGCATACATCTTCATCATGTCAGCCATACGTCTGGACTCCTCGGAAACTGTCAGCATTGAAGATACCTTCTTGTCCTTGAGCTTCTCAAGCTTGATAACCAGCTTGTCGTTCTTAAGGGCCTTCTTCATCTTCTCGGAGAGCTCTTTTTCTTTCTCCTCAAGCTCGGCTGCTGCCTTCTTGGAGGTTTTGGACTTGAAAGTGTCTGTAAGGTCAGCATCGATTCTCTGGAACTTGATGCCCTCGTTCTTGCGCTCAAGCTGCTCCATGAAAGGCACATCGATGTTGTGCTTCATAATGAAAGCTTCCATCTTCTGAGCCTTGAACATGTTGATGTACTGGCTCTGCTGCTGCTCGTCGGTTACATAGTAGATGATACGGGGCTCTTTGTCCTTGTCATCCTCGGCCTTGTCTGCCTCAGCTGTCTTGGCGCCCTCATCTACAACCTCTGCCTCAACCTTCTCGCCGTTCTCGTCAACTGCCTTTTCTTCTGCCTTGGCAGCATCCTCCTCAGCCTGCTTGTTGATCTGCAGAGCCTCGGGAGTTGTAAGGTACTTGCCGTCCAGATTCTTAAAGAGGATGTAGTCAGTCATCTTCTCGCAGAACTTGTCGTCACGCAGACAGCCGTATTTGATGAATGGGCTGATGTCATCCCAGTATTTGTCATAGTTCTCTTTATCTGTCTTGCAGAGGCCTGCAAGCTTCTCGGCAACCTTCTTGGAGATGTACTCGGAAATCTTCTTGACAAAGCCGTCATTCTGAAGGGCTGATCTTGATACGTTAAGAGGAAGATCAGGACAATCGATGACGCCCTTAAGAAGCATCAGATACTCGGGAATAACCTCCTTGATGTTGTCTGCGATAAATACCTGGTTGTTGTAAAGCTTGATGGTTCCCTCAATTGAATCAAACTCCATGTTGATCTTGGGGAAGTAGAGGATGCCCTTTAAGTTGAAGGGGTAATCCATGTTCAGGTGGATCCAGAACAGAGGCTCCTTGAAGTCTCTGAATACCTTTCTGTAGAACTCCTTGTACTCTTCCTCAGTGCAATCCTTGGGAGTCTTGGCCCAGAGAGGATGGATATCGTTAAGGAGCTGAGGTCTCCTCTTGATCTTGTACTGAAGCTCAGGCTCCTCTGTCTCGCCTTCCTTCTTCTCAGGCTTGATCTCTTCGATCACAGTGTCGGAATCAAGCTTCTCACTTGCCTTGATGGTCTCTGTACCCTCTTCGTTCTCCTTGGAGAGATAGATCTCATAGGGCATGAAGGAGCAGTACTTCTCGATAACTTCTCTTGCCTTGTACTCGTTGCAGAACTCAAGGCAGTCCTCAGACAGGTGAAGTGTTACTGTTGTACCAACCTCTGTCTTGTCGCCGTCGCTCATTTCGAAATCCGAGCCGCCGTCGCAGGTCCAGTGAACGGCTGTGCCGCCCTTGCAGGAAAGTGTGTCGATATCTACATAGTCTGAAACCATGAATGTAGAATAGAAGCCCAGACCGAAGTGACCGATGATCTGGTCAGCGTTGGCCTTGTCCTTGTACTTATTAAGGAAGTCTGTGGCACCTGAAAAAGCCACCTGGTTGATGTACTCGTCAACCTCTTCCTCTGTCATACCAATACCGTTATCAACGATCTTGATTGTCTTGTCCTTGTCGTTAAGAATAATATCAACGCGGGGCTTGAAATCAGCAGGAAGCTCGTACTCACCCATCATATCCATCTTGCGGATCTTGGTGATAGCATCGCATGCGTTGGAAATCACCTCGCGGTAAAAGATATCATGATCCGAATAAAGCCATTTCTTGATGATCGGAAACATGTTCTCGCTGTTAATTGAAAGATTACCCTTCTTTGAAGCCATAATTCTCACTCCTTTTCTGTAAAAAATACCGGCCCCGGTTGCTCACTCAGGGCCCAAAATATAGTCTAAGACCCCCTGAACCAAAAGTCAATAAAAATTTAGCACTCATCAATGATGAGTGCTAACAAAGGTTTTATTATTTACTTACGCGCTATAATCCGAGTAACTCATGCCGGTATATTTCTTAAAACACCTGCTGAAATAATTAGGATCCGGGATCCCCACCTCGGAGGCTGTGAGATACATCTTAACCCCCGACCTGGCGCACTGTATGGCCTTTTTCATCCTCAGCTCGTTCAGGTACTCGATGAACTTCTTGCCGGTGTCCTGCTTGAATTTACGGGACAGATAGCTGGGGGAAAAGCCAAAGTGCTGAGCCACAAATGCCAGGTTCAGCTTGGAATCCGTAAAGTTCTCCTCCAGGTACTTCTTAATGATCTCCGTATCGTTCATCTCAGCAAGGCCCTCCGCCTCTGCCAGGCCTCTCTGCCTCTGCTCTTCCCAGTAGTCTGCCGCTTTAGCCAGCTTTTCTTTTGCCCGCAGGAGGACCTTGGTAACCTCATCCCTCACCATAGGCTTTAGCATGTAATCAAAAACCGGGAGACTCACGCACTTTCTGGCATATTCAAACTGATCAAAGGCGGTCATTATTATAACGATGAGATTGGGATATCTGTCCGTTGCTATCTCAGTAAACTCGATGCCGTCCATAAAGGGCATGGAAATGTCAACGAAGGCTATATCGGGCCTCAGATCATCAATCGTATTGATGGCTTCAACGCCGCTTGCAGCTTCGCCCACAACCTCCATTCCAAGTTCATCCCACTTGATGGCGGCCTTCATGAGCTTCCTCGCGGATTCTTCATCATCTATGACCATAACTCTGTATACTCTGTCCATTGCTTCCCCCACACACATATTTTAAGTCCTGAACATATCCGGAATTGTGATCTCTATTCTGGTAAACTCACCGATCTCACTGTCAATCCTCACGCAGTCCCTGACGCCTGTGTACATCCTGATCCTCTCGATGGTGCCCCACAGGCCGAAGCTCTCATCGGCTTCCGCAGGCCTGTCCTTGCTGTCGGGGCTTAAGATCTTGTCGATGACCTGCTGCTCCATGCCAACACCCGTATCGGTGACGATGATATGGAGTTCTCCGGCGCCCCTGGTCTCATCCTCCTGCAAAAAGGCCCTGATACTGATGGTTCCCTTTTCGCCCTTCATGCGGATACCGTGATAAATACTGTTCTCCACAAGAGGCTGCAATATCAGCTTGGGCACTATAAACTCCTCGGCCTCCGGATCTATCTCGTAGACATCCTCAATGATATCGCCGTATCTGAGCTTCTGAAGAGCCAGGTAATCCTTGACTATCCTCACCTCTCTTGAAAGGGAGATCTCACGGCCGCCCTTGCTCAAGAAGTTCCTGTAAAAGCTTCCCATGGTCTCCAGAGCATCGTGGACCTTGTCCGCCCCGGCATCCAGCGCCATAAAACCGATGGTCTCAATGGAATTGTACAGGAAATGAGGCTTTATCTGCTCCTGCAGCACGCGAAGTTCCGCCTTTTGCAGGGTCTTTTCTTTTTCCATAAGGGTTGCGATGAGCTCGTTAACATGGTCGATCATGTTGTTGTAATCGCTCTCCAGCAGCGCAAGCTCACTGTTTGGCATCTCTGCGTCGATCTTCTGAAGGTCTCCGGACTGCCTGTTTTTCTCCATTTCAGAGGAGAGATTGATAACGGGATCTGTCAGGTGCTTCCTTATATAAAGGCCGATGCAGAAGGCAATGAATACCAGCATTGCCATAAGGATCAGCAGCACATATATCATCCTGAAGGGAATTCCTGCGTTGGCGTACTCGGAGGATCTGAGGATCACTATGGGATTGTCCCCGACTCTGCAGCCGGACACCAGAAGGCGCTTGCCCTCTGACCGTATGGCCTTGGTCGTTATTTCTTTTCCGGCAAAAGAGCTGTCGTAGAACTGCACATATTCCCGGTTTCCCGCAAGGAATGTGCCGTCGGTACCCATGATGCAGATGCCGCTGTCTCGGAGCTGCGCCAGCATCCTGTCCAGCACCACAGTGGAAATGTTCATCATCAGGATCCCCGTGCGCTCCTGACTGTCGATGTCGTAGATGGCCCTTCCCACGGTGATAAGCGGCCTGTTGTCTGCCTTGGAAGCGATGTTGTTGATATTGAGCGAAGTGACCCAGGCGCCCTTTCTCTCGTACATATCCTGCTTCCAACTCTCAGTGTTCATAAGATCGTAGTTGTAATTATAGGTAAATCTGTTGGTGTTTATCATGATCATGTCCTCGCGGAACACGATGACGGAATCCACACCCTCAGTAACGTTCAAAATATCCATGATGCCATATCTGGCGTCGTTTATCATGCTGATATCCACTGCATCCACGTCGGCCCTCAGAAATTCAAGGAGCCTGGGCTCAGTCATTATAAGCCTCGTAAGTGAGGCGTAGCTTTCAATCTGGGAATCAATGTTGTTGGACAGGTTTCTAAGGACGTTCTGGGACTCGCGCTTGCCGTACTCCACTCGCTCCCTCTCCACAACAAAGTAGGAAGCCGCCAAAAAGGAGATCACCACCACGATAACGGTGCCGAAGATAACCCGCTTTAAGCTTGAAGACAGAGAATTATTCTTTTTCTCCCCGGTAAAAGACATATAACTCCCCCAAAACCCTAAGATAAAAATCTTCTTTCATACAGTTTAAACATACCATTTTTCGGCCTTTAAAGCAAAGACTCCGCCTCGGCCGCAAACAATCGAGTAGGCTGACACCTACTCGATTTCGCACACGAACATTCCGCACTTAGTGCTCCATGTTCTTACGACCGGCAAATGAATTTGTATGCAAGCATCCATTCGCTTGCCGGTCTTGTGCAGCAAAACAGGCCGGGCGTAAGTGCCCCGGCCTGCGTCATCATCAGCCTTTCACAGCTCCGGCTATGAAGCTTTCCTGAATCTTTCCACTTAGGAACAGATAGAAAATGAGGGTAGGAAAAGTGGCTATTACGAGCGCTGCGCCTATCGGTCCCCAATCTGTGGTGTGCTGGCCGGAAAGTGCCTTAATTCCTACCGGAAGAGTTCGATGGACGGAATCGGAAATAAAGACATTGGCAAACATGAATTCGTTCCAGCACTGGAGATATGAGTAAACTCCTACTGTTGAAACCGCCGGTTTCATAAGAGGCAAAATGATCCTGAAAAATGTTCTGAACAGTCCGCAGCCGTCAATTCTGGCCGCCTCATCCAGCGCATAGGGTATCTCTACCATAAAGCCTGTGCAAATGAGAATTGACATGGACAGGGCAAAGGCTGAATAAGGAATGATCAGTGTGGTGTACTTGTTGAGCCAGTGGAGCTTGGAGAGCACAACGTATACCGGAACGATGGAAGCCTGAATGGGAATTGTAAGTCCCAGCATAAAGAATGCATTGGTCAGGTTACTGAGCTTCCAGCGGATCCTTGTGATGGCGTAGGTTGCCATCATGGCCGCGAACATTGAAATTGCTATTGCTGAAATAGTTACTATAAGGCTGTTTAAAAAATACAGCGCCATGTTTCCGGTATTGAGCGCGGAGGTGTAATTGCTCCAGAGCCATTCTCTCGGAAGTCCTATGATGTTCTGTCCGAAGATCTCCTCATTGGACTTAAGGGAGAAGGTAAACATGAAATAAATCGGGAACAGATTTACCAGGGCCCAGAATACCAGGAATATATACATTAAAATCTTGGTGACGGGATTTGATTCCTTCACCGCCTCAGTTTTAAAGTTTTCCATATTAATCATCCTTTTCCCTGAATGCTGCTGTTATTAGGAGCGCTGCTGCAAAGCACAGGAAGATAAGCATTACCGAAATTGTACTTCCCATGCCGTATCTGTTTCTAAGGAACAGCATGTTTTCCAGAAGTGTACTGGGAACCTCCGTAGACTGGAAGGGACCACCCTCCGTGAGTATCCTTACAAGGTCGTAAGCCTTAAGAGATCCGGTTACCGCAAAGATAACGCTGACTCTTATGATGGGCTTGATAATAGGAATGACCACATAGCGGTCCACCTGCCAGGGTGAAGCACCGTCAAGCATGGCGGCCTCCCTAAGGTCAGTGGATACGCCCTTAACTCCCGCATACATCAGAAGCATGTGGTAACCGATATACTGCCAGATGGTGGGAACTATGATACTTCCCAGGGCAGTCTTGATATCTCCGACCCATACATGCTTCCAGCTTCCAAGGTGTACAGCATCAAGAAATCTATTCAAAAGGCCATAATCAGGGTTATAAATCTTCAGCCATAACTGACCGATTACAACCGTTGAAATCAGCACAGGCATAAAGAATATGGACAGGAATGCGCGCTCCTTCTTGGGTCTTCTTCCCAGCAAAAGAGCCAGAAAAAGAGAAAACGGAAGCTGCACAAACACTGAGAAAATCGCAAGTATAATTGAGTTTTTAAGGCTCGTCATGAACTTGATGGAGCCGTTGGTGAACAACTCTTTATAGTTGTCCAGTCCTATGAATGTTCCCTCGGAGAAGCCGTTCCAGTCATACAAACTTCTGTACACGGACACAGCGATAGGGGCTATGAGTATGCTGACGAACAGAGCCAGAGCCGGGAGAATAAACAGGAAAATTGTAATACCCTTTATTACGTCTGCTTTTTTCGTGTTCATATAAAAACCTTCCAAAAAAATCGGCCCCTTCTGCTCCTCCTTAGAAGAGCAGGAAGGACCGAAATAGTTACTTATTACTGGATGTCTTTTGCAAGACCTTCGATGAACTGATCGCCATCAAGTAAGCATCCATAAACCTGATCTACATATGAAAGATATGTATTGGCTGAATCTGCGCTCATAGCTGTGTCGCCGAAGAGAACGAAGCTGTCAGCGTTGGAAACGATCTCAGATACAGTCTGTGTAAGAGGATTGATGGAACTTGTGTCGCCATAAGGTGTCCATGCGGGAAGTCCGCATCCATCAAGGTATCCGTAGTGGCAGATAAGCTTTCCAAGCTCGAATGCATAGTCAGCAGCCTTTTCAGCGTTAGGTGAAGATGCTGCAACTGCAAGTGTGTCTGAAGGTCCGCCGATGAGCTGGCCGAGCTTTGACTTGTCAGCGTTGATAACAGGGAACTCACCAACTTTAACCTTAGGAAGGAACTCCTCGTTGGCTGCAAAGTCTGCACAGTTCCATGTTCCGTTCATGTAGAATGCGTACTTGCCTGCGATGAAGTTGTTCTTAACTTCGTCGTTTGTAAGGCCGATTCCTGAAGGATCAAAGTAGCCGTTTGTTACAAGGCTCTGGAATGTGTTAACAGCGTCTGCAACGTCCTGGTTGTTCCATGTAGCTCTTCCAAGGAAGATGTCGTTAAGAGCATCAGCGCCTGCGCTCTTCTCGATAACGGACTCAAGGTACTCAGTTACGCACCATGTCTCTTTTCCGGCGCATCCGAAAGGAATGATTCCTGCTGCCTTAAGATCGTCACAGCACTTAATGAATTCTTCGTAAGTTCCGGGGATCTCTGTGTAGCCAACGGACTCAAGGAGTTCCATGTTAGCAAAGAGACCAACGATGTTCATGGTAAGCGGCACACCGTAGTGCTTGCCGTTGTAGGTTGAGTTTCCGAGCATAGCCTCAGGGAGCTCATCCTTGTAGTTCTGATATGCATCATCCAGGCAGTAAACCTTGTTGGCGTCTACGAAATCGCCAAGGAAAGCACATGACCATGTGAAGAAGATATCAGGCATCTCGTTAGCGGATACAGCAGCTTTGATCTTGGTCTTGTAGGACTGGTTCTCAAAAGCTTCCCAAGTAAATGTAACTTCGGGATGTGCAGCCTGCATATCGGCAATGGCTGCCTCGTAAGAATGACGGTTTGAATCGCTCTCTGTAGCGATACACCACATGTTGAGAGTAATAGGCTCTCCTGCGTCCGTATTCTCTACGGCTTCGGTAGTCTCGGACTCAGCTGCGGGCTCTGCCTCAGTTACGGCTGTCTGTGTCTCAGCACCGGTATCTGCTGCAGGAGCTTCATTCTGAGCTCCGCCACTTCCGCATGCAGCGAGTGAAAGAGTCATAACACCCGCCAACAACATTGAAACTAAACGCTTCATTTTCATAACACCTCTCCTTTTCTTTTATTCATTAACTACCCATTTTCACCATTGGCCACGGGTAATCAATAGTCAGCTTGTTACCGTCAAGTGTGTAGTACAGGTAGGCATCCTCTATGGGATCGCTGTACATAAGTCTTATGCAGGAATTGGCCTCATCCACGGTGTAATGTCCAAAGAAGATGTTCTCCTCACTAAACGCTCCGTCCTCCGTGAATTGGTAGCTCCATCCGTTATCCTGCAGCCACACGCCGACTATTCCGTCGGTGTTCTTCTCCCCGCTGAAGGTATAAGTTGATTTTTCATACAGGGTCATCTGGTCACCATTCATGACATACCTAAGCTGCACCTGGTCCCCACCTGCTGCAGTCAGGGTGATGAATTGATCGTCCTTGGTGAAGGTGTACTTTTCCCCTTTGTACTCGGCATGTCCATTGTCGGAAAGCTCGATCACCTCTTCACCAGGATCATGAATGTATGCCCACTTTTCGCTGTTTCCTTTACTCCCGCATCCGCCCAGCAGTGTAAAAGCCATCACGAATGCCATGATCATCATGTATTTCTTAAATTTTTTCATACAACTGCCTCTTTAGATGTACATCTCGTTCTTTGTAATTAAAATATAAAAAAATAGCTAACGATATTGAATGGATTTCTTTTACATTAAGAAGCACATTTTTTACTTCTTTAACAGAAAATTCATAATATGTTAGGATTTGTTGTGCGATTTGCACAAAAATAAGGCACTTGTTTTCTACACAAGTGCCTTAAAAAAGAAAATTAATTTACAATGTAATGACATCTCCCGGCTGAGGAAGAATTATCTTGCCTGCCCTGTTGGATTTAAGCTGTTCAGGACGGAAGCTGTGAAGAGGAACAAGGATTCCCGGAGCGATATCATCCACCATCTTGCGCAGATAGTAAGGCTCCGCATGTCCTCCTAAACCGCATTTCTCATGTTCAATGCCGGTCTGCTCCAATAGGCTGTAAAACTTGTTGAAGGCCGGGTCGTAATCTCCCAGAGGTGCGCCGTCCATGTGAAGGTACACGGAAATGCAGGGCGCAAGATCAAAGAGCTCGTAGCTGTCCCTGTAATCCTGCTGAAGAACATATCCTGCGGCGTTCTCCATGATCTCACTTCTGGTCACAACTCTTCTGTCTTTTATAAGAGGCGCATCCACCGATCCGCCCTCGGGCAGATAGATGCAGAAATCATCCTCCGGATAGAAAGCTGCCAACAGGTCAGCCTGAACCGCATCCAGTGCGAAGGTCCTGTGGCCTGCCAGAGCTCCGATCATGTTGTGAAGTCGCTCAACGTTGCGGTTGTAATTGTTGATGACGATGAGCCCGTCCTTCTCTGAAGAATAGTCCTTGACCTTCTCAAGAAGCGTAAGCTCGCCGGTCTCCCTCTCGGGGCCCTCCAGCGCCAGAACATCCACATCCGCAAAGCTTATGGCAACACCCTCACTTATCATCAGATCCGCACCCTTGCATTTCTCGGCAAAAGAGCCGGTGATCTCAGGATGGTATCCGTGAAAGCGGAAGTCACCTGTATAGCAGATCCTTCCTTCAGCTGTCTCTATGAGGAATCCACAGGCGCCCACCACATCGTGATCCACGGGAACGCAGGTTACCTTGATATCGCCAACGGTAAAGGAAGCATCGAAGTCTACAGCCTGAACATTCTCATGTTCTCTGACTTCAAGCTGTCCCATTACTCCAAGCTCATGATAGAGCCTGGCGGAGCCGGTGCTCATGTAAACCGGAAGCTCCGGGGCAAGAGCCCCGAGGCCTCCCATGTGATCAATGTGCATGTGAGAGATGATGATGAAGACTTCCTTGTCTGTCTCGCCATAGGCCTTAAGTCCCAGCTGAGTTGCAGCCTCTTTTTCATAGATACCGTCAATGGCATTTAAAACACCGAGTCTGGTATAATCAAAGGCCTCTCTGCCCGGACGAAGGCGGATGTTATCATCAAGTCTGTTCACATTGGCAAAGCCGAAATCAAATATGCAAACGGCCTTGTCGGTTTCTATTCCAACGACTGTTCCACCTATTTCTCTGAGTCCGCTGTAGAATTTAACCTTAGTCATAGATTAGTACTGCGCATTTACAGCATTAACAAGTGTATCGAGCCAGGTCTGCGCATCAGCCTTATTGAAGATAAGGTTCTCGTACTCCTCTGAAACTGCGTTTCTTACGTCATTGGACTGATCATAAGTAGGTGAGAAGAAGAAGTTAGCGGACTGTTCGTAGCATGCTGCTGCGGTAGCATCTGTCTCCATAAGTGCCTTATAATCAGCTGACTCGTAAGCTGACTTTCTTACAGGAAGGTATCCTGTTGAGATTGCGAACTTGGTTGTTGACTCTGTGCTTGTAAGGAACTTGATGTACTCCCAAGCTGCAAGCTGCTTGTTGGTATCCTGTGCAAACATAACAATGTTTGTACCTGCCATGTTAGCTGCATTTACCTTGTTTCCGGGAAGGGGAGCTACTCCAAGTTCCCATCCGTCAACTGTGATGTAAGAAACACCTGCAGATGATCCTACATAAGAAGCGATGTTCTGGTTGCTAAGTACGTTTGAGAAGAAGCTGTCCTCTCCCTTAAGACGTGCATAACCGTTGTTGTAAAGGTTTGAAAGGTATGTGAAAGTCTCAAGACCTCCGTCTGTGTTGAACATTGCGCCGTTCTCATCGATGAAGCCCTCGCCGTTCTGGTGAAGTGAAGCATCGATAACGCCGGGGATATCGTCAAATCCGATGAAAGGAAGTCCCTTAGCTTCGTAAACAACCTTAGCATCTTCCTCTACCTCAGCCCATGTCTTGGGAGCTGTGATACCGAGCTCGTCAAAGAGGGTCTTGTTGTAGAAAAGAACGTAAGTTGACTTGTTGAGAGGAACACCGTGGATGAATCCGAACTCTGAAACTTCCTCACGGTATGCATCTACAATGTCATCCCAGTTATCAAAATCATTGGCAACAAAATCATCAAGGTGAACAACCTTGCTCATGTAAGGCTGAAGCCAGTTGTTATAAGCCTGTGTAAGATCAGGAAGTGAATCTGAAGCAGCGCTTCCCTGAAGCTTGGTCTGAAGGTCTGAAGCATTACCCTGGTTTACAAGGGTAACAGTGATGCCGTACTCGTTGGTGCTGTTGAACTCGTCTGTAAGAGCTACAAGTGACTCCTCAAGGCCACCTGTCATGTAGTGCCAGAAAGTAACCTCTGTAGGCTCGATTGTCTTCTCTCCTGAAGCAGCCTCTGTACCCTCTGTAGTCTGTGCTGCATCTGTAGCTGTAGCCTCAGTTGCAGCTGTGTCAGCTGCAGTGTTCTGTGTTGTGTCAGCTGCGGTCTGACCGCATCCTGCAAGCATTGATGCTGCCATAACTGTAGCAAGAACGCCTGCTCCTAACTTTTTCATTCTCATTTTGAATCTCCCTTCTAAATATAAAGCGTTTTATCATTAAAATGCCTGGGCATTAAATGATCATGTGATATCATCCCTTAAGTCCGCCACGGGTAACACCCTCGATAATGGACTTTCTAAGGAACAGATAAACAATGATGATAGGCAGTACCAGCATACAGGATGCTGCCATGATAAGTTCCGTTGAAGATCCGGCCTCTGTCTGGAATCTGATAAGTCCGTTGGAGAGGACACGCATCTCCTGGGAATTGGTAACCAGTAACGGCCACAGGAATGCATTCCAGGAACTGATGATGTTAAGGATGGCTATTGAAAAGATAGCCTGCTTGTTCATGGGTACCATGATCTTCATCATGTACTTAAAGTCAGAGCACTTATCAACCTTGGCCGCCAGGTACAGTGATTCGGGAACCTGCATAAAGAACCTTGTGAGCAGGTAGATATAGAATGCACTTGAAACCCAGGGGATGATCATAGCCTTGTAGCTGTCTATCCATCCCAGCTTGGTGATGGTCTCAAAGTTGGTGATGATAAGCATCTCACCGGGGATCATCAGTGTTGCAAGAAACAGTGAGAATACTGTCTTCTTGCCCGGGAAGTTGAGCCTTGAAAATGCAAAGGCTGAAAGCACCGTGGTAACAAGAACTCCTGCTGTTGTGCAGAGAGTAACTATTAAAGTGTTGATAAAGTATCTGGCAAAGGGTGCCGCATTCCATGCATCCTTGTAGTTACTCCACTGAGGAACCTCAGGGAAAAAAGTAGGCGGAGCCTGAACCATCTCGGCCGGAGTCTTAAGGGATGACAGGATCATCCATACAAAGGGAAGCACAGTGAAGATGGCTCCCATTACAAGAACGGCATACATGAGGATTTTGGCTATGATAGATTGTGTTTTTCTCTTCTGTGTCATTGTCCTATCCTCATCCTTTCTTCTTTTCTCCGGTCACCCTGAGCTGGATCTGGGTAAGTGCAAGAATGATGATAAACAGCACTACCGAGCCCGCTGCAGCGACGCCGTATTTATAACTGTTGTAGAACTTGTCGTAGATGTAGTAAACGATTGTGGTGGCACTGTTGGCAGGGCCTGCGGTACCTCCAAAGAGTGAGAACACCTCGTTGTAGACCTTAAACGCACCGATCATACCGATAACGCTTGAGTAAACGATCATGGGTGCCAGTGAAGGAACCGTAATCTTGGTGAACACTCTGAGTCTGGGTGTTGAGTCGATCTTGGCCGCCTTATAAATGTCTTCCGGAATGGTCTGAAGTCCTGCCAGGAAGATCAATATATTAAAGGCCATACTCTTCCAGATGGCAAAGATGATCAGTGCCGGCATTGCATACTGAGGAAGATTGAGCCACTGGACAGGATCGATGCCGAACCATCCAAGGACAGCGTTTATAAGTCCGTAGTTACTGTTAAACATCCATCTCCATACGATACCGATGGCAATTACACTGGTAACGTAGGGCAGGAAGTAAACTGTCTGGAAGAATCCCTTAAGCTTCTTGCAGTTGTTGATAAGAACCGCAATTATCAGCGAAAGAATGATCGAAGCCGGAACCACACAGATAACATATATGCTGGTGTTTCTCAGTGATCTTGCGAAATTGGGATCCGCAAACAGCTTTTTATAATTCTCAAAGCCTATTGAACTGTAGGTTTCATCGATAATGTTGTAGTTTCCCAGGAAACTCATGATGATGGCACGAGCCAGAGGATACAAGGTAAAGCACACCATTATGATGATTGAAGGAAGAAGGTATAAATATCCTTTAAAACTCTTTTTATCCATTACTATTCCCCTCTCCCTGATCAGAATCTGCCGATAAGCTTCTGCTGGTCATCAAATACCAGAATGTGACCTTCACGAACGGAAGCCTGAACCACATCATTCTCTTCAACATTCATGTAAGAGTGAACCAGGATGCGGACCTTGTTCTCACCAAGCTCGGTAAAGATAAGAAGGTCACGTCCGGTCATGCGGATGCTGCCTACTGTCATAGGGATTCCGCCCTCTGCCACGTGGAAGGACTCGGGCCTGATGCCTGCTGTGTAATGACCATCAGCAAGGCTTGTGCCCTTTCTGAGTACCACGTCACCGGAACAGATATCTCCGTTCTTGACCTCAACCTCCAGAGTGTTGATCTCGGGAGTTCCAAGGAAGTTGGCAACGAAGGTGTTGGCAGGATTTAAGTACATTGTCTGAGGTACCTCATACTGCTGAAGAACACCGTCCTTCATAACAGCGATGCGGTCTGAGATACTCATAGCCTCTTCCTGATCGTGTGTTACGAAGATGGTTGTGATCTTGACTTCCTGCTGAATACGTCTGATCTCTTCTCTTGTTGCCACTCTGAGCTTGGCATCAAGGTTAGATAAGGGCTCATCCAGAAGAAGAACGGAAGGCTTCTTGACCAGGGCTCTTGCGATGGCAACTCTCTGCTGCTGACCGCCTGAAAGCTCTCCGGGCTTTCTGTTCATGTACTGGTCGATCTTGACCACCTTGGCAATCTCCAGAGCCATCTCTTTGGCTTCCTGCTTCTTGATACGCCTGTTTATAAGAGGGAAAGTGATGTTCTCCTCTACCGTCATGTGGGGGTAAAGCGCGTAGTTCTGGAAAACAAGACCAATCTCACGATCCTCGGGAGGAATGTTTGTAACCTCTCTGTCGCCGAAAAAGATCTTGCCCTCTGTAGGTGTGGTGAGACCCGAAAGCATAAACAGTGTTGTGGACTTACCACATCCCGAAGGTCCCAGAAGACCCACAAGTTCCCCGTCTTTAATGGTGAGATTCATATGATCCACGGCATTAAAGTTCCCATAGGTTTTTGTCAAATTTTCAATTCTGATATCCATGTTTCTCCTACCTTGTCTAAAAAATACAAAAGTGCAGCATTACATCATATCACATCAGGTCCATTTAGGGAAGTAAAAATAGTAAAAATTCACAAAAAAAGCACTTGCGATAACGCAAGTGCTAGTAAAAATTCATATTATCCTAAACTATTTGAGAATTACCGGCCAAAATACTTCTCATAAACATCCATAAGTGAAGTGGTGGTCACCTGTTCATCGGACTCTACCCTTATGCTGTCCCAGAGCTTCCTGTTAAGCTCCTTGGTGAGGGTCGCAACAAAGGCATCGTACTGCTGCCCGAAAACCTCTCTCTTCCTGAGTTCCACGATCTTGACCTTGTTGGCCTCGGTCTCTTCCCTGTTAAATGTGCTGATGCATTTTATGATGACATAGCCCTGGGAGGTCTCAACCACATCGCTTACCTCGTCTGTTCCCAAATTAAAGGCAGCCTCCTCATAGGCGCTCTCCATTCCACCCTTGCCAAAAGAGATAGTGCCTTCATCGGCTTCGTTGTACTCCGCCATAAGCTCCTCAAAGCTGCCACCATCCTTAAGCTTGGCCAGAATCTCATTGGCCGTGCTGTAAGCCAGGCGCTTCTGGGAGTCGTTGTAGTCCACCTTGTTGCCGCCTGCATCAAGAGAATAGGTCTTAATGAGGATCTGCTCCACCGTAATGGTCCTGGCCTCATCATCACTGATCTCCGGGTTGATATCCCTTATGATGTAGTCGTAGAGCTTGTCCGCCACGGCATGCTCCATGTAAATGCCGGCAATCTCCTCCTGAGTTACGTTGTTCATGGCGGCGATATCGGTCTCCGTCAGGGTACCGTAATACTCCTCCGCCGCGCTCTGAGCCTTGGCAATTTCAGACTCATCAAGCTCTATGCCGTTTTCCTCCGCAAGAAGATTCATGACCTTGATCTGGGCGATCTTGGCAAGCACTGATTCCTTGAGTCTGTCCTCGATGGTCCCGCTGTCTGTCTCGGCGCTCCATATCTCCGTTCCGAAGGTGGCCTCATAGCCCTCCCTGGTGTTCACCAGATAGACCATGACCTCGGTGAGGGAGCAGGTGGATTCCTCTATCCTGAATGCCTCATCGTCAGAGAATCCTGTGGTAAATACTACCTTGTGGCTGGTCAGATTCCCTGCACATCCTGTCAAAAGAAACAGTGGCAGGATCAGACTGCACAGGAGAAGCCCCGCTCTCCCGCCTCTTATGCTGTTGTGTGTTCTGTGTTTACGAGTAAATAGCATAGGTCAGGCCTTTAATGTTTTCATTATGCTGCGGGCAACAGAGATACCGTTGGCGCTGGCCTGCTGAAGTCCCCTTGTGATACCGGCACCGTCACCGATGGCCCTGAGGCCCTTGATGCTGGTCTCGAAATCCTTGTTTACGATAACTTTATTTGAATAGAATTTAACCTCAACGCCGTAGAGTAGAGTCTCATCCGATGCAATACCCGGAGTAACCTTATCAAGAGCCTGGATCATCTCATCAAGATCCACCATGATCCTGTGAGGGAATACCAGTGAAAGATCGCCGGGAACCGCATCCTTAAGTGTAGGGATCAGGTTGTTCCTGCAAAGTCTCTCCTCAGTGGTCCTCCTGCCTCTTCTGAAATCGCCGTAGGTCTGAACCAGGATCTTGCCTCCGCAGAGCATATTGGAGAGCTCGGCGATCTTCTTGCCGTACTCGATGGGAGTCTTGAAGGGCTTGGTGAAATTCTTGGATACCAGAAGCGCAAAGTTAGTGTTGTTGGTCTTGAACTCCTTACCCTTGTAGGCATGTCCGTTAACCACCGCAAGTCCGCCGTCGTAGTACTCTGTTGCCACCTCTCCCGAAGGATTGGTGCAGAAGGTGCGGACCTTATCGTCAAAGGTAGGAGTGTGATAGATGAGCTTGGCCTCGTAGAGGTTCTCGTTAAGGAACTGCATAACCTCGTCTCTGACCTCAACTCTTACGCCCACATCAACAGTGCCGGGCTTGGTCTCGATACCTATCTCCTCGCACTTATCCTTAAACCAGTCGGCTCCCTCTCTTCCTACAGCACTCACTATCTCTTTTGCCGTAAAGGTGTCACCGTTACTGGTGGTAACGCCCTTGGCTACGCCGTCCTCCACCAGGATGTCAGTAACCATTGTATTGAACTGGATCTCAACGCCCTTGCTCAGAATATGGTCCTGAAGCTTGGAGTAGATCTTGTAGCCCTCCTCGGTTCCAAGGTGTCTGATGGGACACTCCACAAGCTTTAAGTTGGCGTTGATGGCCTTTCTTCTGATCTCGCGAAGCTCGACCTCCTTGTCCACGCCGTACACATTCTTGTCGGCGCCGAATTTAAGATAAATCTCATCTGATTCATGGATCAGCTTTGTAGCCTCGTCGTATCCCAGTATGTCGGGAAGTGTTCCTCCAACATCGGGAGAAAGAGACAGCTTACCGTCGGAAAAAGCTCCGGCTCCCGCAAAACCTGTAGTGATGGAGCATGGCTTACAGCCTGCGCATACCTTGGTCACACGCTTGGGGCAATTTCTCTTTTCTATTGAGCGGCCCTTCTCGATCATAAGGACCCTGAGATCCGGCTGCTGTTCCATGAGCTCGTAAGCACAGAAAATGCCTCCGGGACCTGCTCCTATAATAATTACGTCGTATTCTTTACTCATTTCTCTACCTCTCTTTTGGGGGTGGGATTATTGTACTCGTCCACCACCACCTTAACCTGATCCTGTGCATTGATAAAAGCCTGCACAATTTGGGGATCAAAATGTGTTCCGGCGCCTTCCTTGATGATACTCATCGCCTGCTCAAAGGGCATAGCCTCCTTGTAGCTCCTGGCAGAAGCCAGTGCATCAAATACATCCGCCACTGCCATGATCCTGGCGGCCAGAGGTATATCCTCTCCGGCAAGTCCCACAGGATAGCCCGTTCCATCCCACTTCTCATGATGATACAGTGCCAGATTTCTGGCCTGTGTGAGATAACCCGATTCCGGAACCTTCTCAATAACCTTGTCTATTATATCAGCTCCTGCGGCTGTGTGGTCCTTCATTTTTTGATATTCGTCATCATCCAGTCTGGAAGGCTTGTTCAGTATATTGTCAGAGACGCTGATCTTGCCTATATCATGGAGAGGAGCCGAGTTATATACATCGTTCATATATTTACCGGTGAGCTGACCGGTGTAGATACCTTCTTTCCTAAGCTCTTCCATAATGATCCTTTTATACAGCGCAGTCTTTTTAACATGCTCCCCGGTATTCTCATCCCTGTTCTCAACCATGTCAGCAAGAACCTGGATAAGAGCGCTCTGCATCTCATTGATGGTCTCGTTCTTTTTCCTGATATCATCCACGTAAGCCAGGTTTTCTTCTGTCATCTCCGAGAAAGCGTTGTAGAGATTCTCCGTCTCATCTCCCGTGGAGATGTCTATCTTGTTAAAGAGCTCCGCCGTCTCACTGAGGGACTCATCCCTATCCTCTGTAAACAATGAAGCCGTGTAGGCCATGGTGTTAAGCGGAAGGATTATCTGGTACTCTGCAAAATACAGACTTACTGCCACAATAAAGGCGAATATTCCCAGGAAAAGAGATATTACCCGCACCCTAAAGCTCCGGTTCTCCGCCATGACGCGTTCCATGGAAACATCGACTCCCACGTAGGCTACCACCTTGCCGGAGGAATCCTCGATAGGTTCATAGACCATCAGAACCCACCCGTAATAGGCGTTACTGACGACAGGATCTATCCTCTCTCCCTGCAAAAGAGCCGGCACATACCTTTTCACTCCCGGCTCATAGGGAACTGTTTCTCCGGGCTGAGCGGCAGGAGTTTCTTCGGTGTCAACGTCGAAGACAACATGATATCCCTCAGGGGTCATCTTGTAAACATATATATACTGAACAGTGTCAGTTGCGTCTCTCAGATTCTCAAGAACTTCGTAGACATCCCTGTAGCCTTCTGCGTCCCAGCCTTTTTCCAGATATTCGTCGATCCTGTCGGCATCCACTTCCTTTTTAACCTCGGCTGCGATTCCCGATGCCAGATCAATCTCTCTGTCTTTGACACTGTTTGAGTAAATATAGTAGCTGATGAAGGTGGCGGAAGCGCCGATCATAAGACAGGCTGCAGCAATGAGAGATAACAACTTAAGCCTTAAAGACATCTGCCTGCTTTTCTTTTTATGAAGTTCCCTCATGATCTCTGTGGTAAGAGGAGCCTGCCTCCAGGCATGAATAGTAAACTTCTTTTTAAACTTAACCGGCAGCACAGCCACAACTATCAGAGTGACAGCCACGCTGATGATCTTATCAAGAAGGTCTATGAGGAAATCCGCCACAAGCTCCGAGGCAAAAGCAGACATTACGCCCAATCCGTGAATAGCCTGCACAAGGGCAGATGTGGAATCCTCAGCCCCAAAGCCGTAGAGGATCCAGGTTATGAAGGCACCGAAAATGCCTCCGATAATAGCGGTTATAACAGTAAGGGCCACAACGCCCCATATCTTTTTATGTAAGCCATGCCTGAAGAAATTCGAGGTGACTATGGCAATGGCAACCCCCAGCACGTTGTAGGTAAAGGCATTGGGATCGGAGGTCAGACTGTTCAAAAAAGATCCCAGAAGAGCCACCGTTATTCCGGGGATGTAACCACCCAAAGCAGAAGCCAACATTGTACCGATTACATCCAGGTACATTGGAAGCCCTAGTCTCCCTGCCAGCCACGCACCGGCGAGGTTTATAAGAATACCACCCACCACGAGGCCTGCCAGAGTTGACAATTTTTCAATAGGAGTTCTTGTCTCCTGTTTCCTGATAATATCCATACTGAACCTCCTCACATCTCTGCAAAGGGCAATACACATAAATTATAGCAAATCGCCCTTGATTTATCTATGATTTGTTGGGTTCAATACACTGTCTAATGTCAATATTTATACATTTTTTAGAATTGCTTCGGGCACTTTTGATGAAGTGTAAGGTATAATTACATTACTCCCAATTGATAACTTATGCATGGAGAATCATGACATGATCAGAATTCAAGCAGATTCAAATTTTAAATCCTACAGGTTCAGACGTTTCTTAGGCCTCCTGACCGCAGCACTTATGCTGTTTGTTTTTCTGGTGTCTCCTCCGTTAAAAGCTCATGCAACCGGATTTGACCCGGTATATTACGCCACCAAATACCCCGATGTGGCAAACGAAGTGGGCACAAGCCAGCAGGCTCTCATCAATCATTACCTGACCTTTGGCATCGCCGAGGGGCGATATCAGAACGCAGAGGAAGAGGCCGCCGGCACTCCGCTAAACACCTACATCGATGTGGATCTCACCAATCAGACCGTGACCTATATTCTCAACGGAGCTGCGGTGTGGGCCAGTGAATGCGTATCCGGCGATACCGGCAAGGGACGCAGCACTCCCACCGGAATCTATGCTGTTTATGGCCATGTGAAAGGAACCTACCTGACAGGTCCCACCTGGCACAACTGGGTTGATTACTGGATGCCCTTTACCAGAGGCGGCTGTGGACTTCACGATGCCACCTGGCGAAGAAAATTTGGCGGAGAAATCTACAAGACCAACGGTTCCCACGGCTGTGTAAACCTGCCCCATGACAAGGCAGAGGAGCTGTTCAATATGATAGACATCGGTACAGTGGTAATTGTTCACAAAGATTAAAAAATAGGCCCGGGAAGTAAATTCCCGAGCCTTTTCTTTTGCCCTGTATAAAGGAGCGCCGGCATCAGCGGCTGCTGCTCCTGTACTGTACGGGGGTCATTCCGTATTTCTTTTTAAAGAGTCTGTTGAAGTGCTCAACATTCTGGTATCCTGCTGCCTCAGCCACCTTCTCAACCTTCATGTTTCCGTTCCTCAGGAGGGTGCTGGCCTTGTTCAGGCGGATCCTCTTAACATTCTCGCCGAAGGTCATGCCTGACTTCTCCTTGATGTACTTGGACAGGTAAGGCTTGGAGAGATAGAACTGGCTTGAGAGATCGTCAAGGGTTACAGTCAGGTAGTTCTCCTGAATATAGTTGATGATGGAGTTGATCCTCTCATCCTTGCTGTTCTTGATATCCTTGACCGCGTCTATCTGATTTACCGCAATAACCAGCGCGTTGATTGAGGACTTAATGATATCCTCGTCTATTCCTACGCCCCAGAACTTCTGTCCGTTGTAAGTTATTCCCACATAGGAGCAGGCCTTGGAGGATGAACCTCTTGAAAGAGCGTGCTCTTCGTAGGTTGAAAGCTCATAGCTGATGTTAAAGTACTGCTTGATGGCGTTGCTCACAGCGTCGAGACGACCGTTACCGTTGGCTTCCACCACGTGCTCTTTATCCGCATGGGCAATGGTGACCTCAGATAAAATGCCGTCAACCTGCTTGAAGTGAACCACGGGGATCCTGAAAACATTGTCGTTGTGAACGTACTTGTCCTCGAAGATCTGGTAAATCCTTGCAGGAGAAAGCTCTGCGTGCTCTCTGTCGGAGATATCCTTGATGGTGTAGCTGATATCTGCCTGCATCTCCTTGGGAACCATCATGCCGTAGTTGGTCTTGAGGATGTAGCTTACGCCGCCCTTTCCGGACTGGCTGTTGATTCTGATAACGTCTCCGTCGTATTCCCTTCCAAGGTCCTTGGGATCGATGGGCAGATAAGGAACCGACCATACTCCCGCATCCTTCTTCTGATCATGCCAGGAGAAGCCTTTGGAGATGGCATCCTGGTGGGAGCCTGAGAAGGCTGTGAACACCAGCTGTCCCGCATAGGGCTGTCTCTCGTATATTCTCATTCTGGTAAGGCGCTCATAGGTCTCGCCCACTTCCATGATATGGCTGAAATCCAGTCCCGGATCCACGCCGTGGGAGTACATGTTGATGGCCAGAGTAACGATATCAACGTTTCCTGTTCTCTCGCCGTTTCCGAAAAGTGTTCCCTCAATTCTGTCTGCGCCCGCAAGGCATCCAAGCTCAGCGTCGCTGACTCCCGATCCTCTGTCATTGTGGGGATGGAGCGAGAGTGTAACCGCATCTCTGTATTTGAGGTTCTTGCTGATGTATTCAACCTGTGTGGCAAATACATGGGGCATTGCGATCTCAACGGTTGTGGGAATGTTGATGACAACTTTGTTCTGAGGTGTGGGCTTCCATACGTCCAGAACAGCGTTGCAGACTTCTACCGCGTAGTCCACCTCGGTTCCGGGGAAGCTCTCCGGTGAATACTCAAAGGAGAAATTACCTGTGGTCTCCTTGGCAAGCTTATCAAGAAGTTTTGCTCCGTCAACGGCGATCTTCTTGACCTCTTCCTTGCTCTTTTTGAAAACCTGCTCTCTCTGAGCAACAGATGTAGAATTGTACAGATGAATGATAGCTCTGGGCGCACCCTTAACCGCTTCAAAGGTGCGCTTTATGATGTGTTCCCTGGCCTGTGTGAGAACCTGTACGGTCACATCGTCAGGGATCATGTTCTTTTCTATGAGAGTTCTTGCAAACTCAAACTCAGTTTCTGAAGCTGCCGGGAAGCCGATCTCAATTTCCTTAAACCCAAGCTTTACCAGCATGGTAAAGAACTCCAGCTTTTCATCAAGGCTCATGGGCTCAATAAGTGCCTGGTTGCCGTCTCTGAGATCTACGCTGCACCAGATGGGCGGGTGATCGATGTAGTCCTTCTTAACCCAGTCATAGGTGGGCTTAGGTGGCATAAAGTATTGACGCTGGTACTTCTCGACGTTTTTCATAACTGTGCTCCTCTTCTGATAGTCTTTTGCTAAAACTTGATTTATTTTCACCTGATATATTAAATATATCGGGCATTAATTGATTATAATTACCCCTATTGTTTAAAAATAAATCAATTTAGCTGATGAATATTATCATAGCACAATTATGCGCAATGAGAACATGGCAAATATAATGTGTTTTCTTGATAAAAATTAATATAAGAAAAGCCTGGTGCTTAAAACACCAGGCTCTGAGCCAGTTCCATAAGTTCCTGCTTCCTGTCGGACAAGAGCAGTAGCTTATTATATTTGTAATATGCATCGTTTCCGGTATCCTTTACAAATTTCAGGCTGTGATACGCACTGGAAAGCTCTGTAAGGAAAATAACCATCTCTTGACTTCCTGTAAGGGCCTCAGGGTCTCCAAAGGTCTGTTCCAGGAACTCTAAGCTGTTGGTGAGGTGATCTCCTGTAGTCTTGACATCCTGCTGCCTTACATTCTCACGCTTTGTAAACCAGTTCTTAGCCAGTATAAATACACCTTCCGGATTAAGCTCCTCTGCTGTAGCAGAAGAAATATATGATATACAGTCATACATAGCCTTGATGGCAATAACTCTAACCTTCTCCTCATCGCGGCTTACAAGGCCTGATGCCCTGTCAGCGTCAAGTTCTCTCCGAAGCAGCGCAGCTCTGTCTTCGAACCAGCCAATACTGTCCTCTGCCGCTATCTCTTTTGCCTTGGAGAGGCTTCCATACTCCTTGATATTGTCAAAGAGGATCTTCTGAACAGCCTGATCCTTGGCGTAATTCCTGAATTCCTCCATGAGCTTATCTGTAAGGAGTCCGATAACGCTGAGCTTTTCATCAAAGGTTCCGTCGCGAAGAGCCTTCTTATCCTCAGGGAATCTGCCCTCGAGAATGTCAGGAATCTTATACAGCTCATTGTAGCGCTGGTACAGCTCATAGTATGTCGCAAAATCCCTGGCAATTTCAGGGTTCTGGAGGTACTGGATCGCAAGGTTCTCATCCACAGGGATGTCCAGCTTCTCACTGACCTTCATGACTCTTGAGAGATCCTCCCAGCCTCTTGCTGTAACAAAGGTCCTTCCGTCCACATCAGTCTTAATGCTGTAGAAATTGTCTTTTTTGATCTCGAGGTAAGCCATGATGGCGCCGTGAACGCCCACCTTGTAGGCGTAATCCTTCCAGGAATCAAAGTCTTCTTCTATATTTATCTGTCTTACTCTGTCCAGAGTAACAATATCGAAATCCCTTACAGACTTATTGTACTGAGGCGGGTTGCCGGCAGTTACGATGATAAAGCCCTCGGGCAGATGATGGCTTCCGAAGGTCTTGTACTGCAGGAACTGAAGCATGGTAGGCGCCAGAGTCTCCGATACGCAGTTGATCTCATCAAGAAAGAGGATGCCTTCCCTGATGCCGCTCTTTTCTATCTGGTCGTAGACCGCAGCAATGATCTCGCTCATGGTGTACTCAGTCACAGAGTACTTCTTGCCGCCGTATTCTTTCTCGGAGATTTTAGGAAGTCCTATGGCGCTCTGTCTGGTGTGGTGCGTAATAGTATAGGAAACAAGGTTTATTCCAAGTTCCTGGGCTATCTGCTCCATGATGGCTGTCTTTCCGATTCCGGGAGGTCCCATGAGCAAAATAGGGCGCTGCCTCTCCACAGGAATCTCAAACTGGCCCGCGTCGTCCTTGGCCAGATAGGTTCTAACCGCGTTTTTTACTTCTTCCTTGGCCTGATCAATATTCATTCATCTGTCCTTTCATCTCAAATAGAGCTTAAGTGCCCAGTCTGGCACTTCCTCATCCTGATAGTCCGAATCTTCTGCAAAAACAAAGGCTGTATCGTAGTCCGTGGGCTTATCCGGGTAAACTCCGTAGCCGTCAGTAAAATATATAAGTCCCTTAAGGTTCTGAAGCTCCGTCTTCCGTAATTCTTCAACCTTCTCAAACACGGGCCTGAAGTCCGTTCCGTAGCCGCCTTCCACGTGGATGTCGCCGGAATACTTCTTCATCTCCTCCAGACTCGAAATGTTGTCCACCTTCTGAACCTGGTCATCGCACTGGATAACCACCACCTTGATCCTCTGGAAGAAGTTCTCATTATCAAGCAGGATCGCCCCGGTCTCATTAAGAAACCGCTGTACCAGCTCATCCTTGCAGGAAGCGGAAGTATCTATGGCTATAACAAGCTCCTGTATCTTCTTAACTTCCCTGAACTCATTTTCCTCAATCAGTGGCATATCTCCGTAGTGCTCAAGCCCAAAGGAGTACATCCCGTAATCGAAGCTGTCCAGGTCAATGCCGCCCTCTTCCCGAAGGACCTTGAACCGCTTTAAGAACTCTCTGTAATCAGTTCTGGAAGTGTTCTGGAACTTCAGTATCCAGGCCATTTTTCCAAGCCTGTCGCTGGCATTATTACCTATTGTTTCTATCTCAGTCTGAAGGCGCTTGGCCTCCTTGTCCCAGTCCTTCTCTTTTCGCTGAATCTTCTGAAGGCGCCTGGGGTTTATGTATTTCTCACGCTTTGGCCTGTCGTCCGGGCTATCATCCTGATTGTCGTTCCCACTAGGCCCGTCAAAATCGTCATCTAAAGGCGGTTTCTCTTTTTCCGAATCGTCCTGATCATCGGCAGGCGCATCCTGGAGCCTTAGCCAAAAGCCGTGATCATCAAGTTTAAACTCTCGCTCAAGCTTCTCGTACTCGCGCTCCTCCAGCTCATGCTCCGGATCAGAGAAATAGCGGTAGAGCTTCTCAACCGTCAGGACTTTCAGTTCATCAGTCAAAAGAGAATACCATCTGTCCCTGAAGTCGCTGGCCACCCGGTAGATACACTGATAATCCATGCCATCCAAAATAGACTCCACCACAATATCCGCACACAGGTCAAATAACCTCTCATCCTCATAGAGCTTAGAGGTGTACATATGCCTGAAAATGCAGTGCAGGAGCATATGAAGATAGGTGCGGTTAAGCTTCCCCGGTTCCTCCACAAAAAGCCTCAGCACGTAGGAGGGGTTGAAGCGAATGCTCACAGCGTCCGTACCCACTGAAGTCGTGGAGAGATCCATCTCGTAGGAAAGGCTTGAAAGCGCCGCACCCATAAATCTCATCTCAATATAAAGCTCAGTTCTCGAAGCATTCAGCACCCGGAGGCCTGTCTGCTCGAGTTCCTGTCTTCTTTGGCCTGTCGTTATTTCTTTTGCCAAAATAGAAGTCCTCTGACTGCTTAGAAGAGTCCCTGAATGATAACGATCAGGATCAGCAGAGGGAGCACATATTTCATGTATCCCTTAACAAAAGCCGGCATCCTGACACCCTCTCCGGTGTTGGTCTCTTCAAGATATTTACCAAAGCCCCAGCCAAACTTATGGGCGCAGAAGAGCACAAATATCAGCGCTCCGATGGGCAGAATAAGGTTGCTCACCAAAAAGTCCTCAAAATCAAGAACGTTTCTGTCTCCTGCGAAACGGACTTTGCTCCATATATTATACCCCAGAACGCAGGGAATACTTGCAATCATCATAAAAAGACAGTTAAGAAAGACCGAAAGTCCCCTCTTAAGCTTGAAGTTGTCGTTAGCTGTGGACACCAGGTTCTCAAATACAGCGGTAACCGTCGAGAAGCTGGCAAAGGTCATAAAGGCAAAGAACAGACTTCCCCAGAATCTTCCAAAGGGCATATTGATAAAGATCTGAGGCAGTGTGATAAAGATCAGCGACGGTCCCTGTGAAGGTTCAACCCCATAGCTAAAGCATGCGGGGAAGATAATAAGTCCGGAAATGACCGCAACCAGTGTATCCAAAGCCGCAATCCTGGTGGCTTCCCCTGTCAGCGCATGATTCCGGGGCATGTAGCTTCCAAAGACCTCAATGGAGCCCATTCCAACACTTAAGGTAAAGAAGGCCTGGTTCATGGCTGCAGCTATCACCTTGTGAAGTCCCACACTGGAAGCCTGCTTAAAGTCAGGCAAAAGAAAGAATCTCACGCCCTCCGCAGCACCGCTTAAGGTAAGGCTCTTAACCGCAAGAATGATAATTAGGCTCAGAAGTCCCAGCATCATAAACTTGTTGACTCTCTCAAGGCCCTTTTGAACGCCAAGGGCTATGACAGAAAAGCCAAACACAACCGTGATCAGCGTAAAAATGCTCATCTCCACGGGGCTTAGCATCAGCTCATTATAGATCGGAGCCACGTCTGCGCTGGTGGCACCGTCAAACCTGCCCGTTGCAAATTTAAAGAAGTAATCCAGCATCCACCCTGAAACGGTGGTGTAATACATCATCAGAATATAACATCCGGCGGTGGCTGCCCATCCGTGAACGTGCCACTTACTGCCGGGCTTTTCCAGCTTTCTGTAGGCCTTTACGATAGTAAGGGAGCTGGCTCTTCCCATTGCCAGTTCCATGGTCATAACAGGGATTCCCATGATCAGCAAAAACAGCAGGTAGAACAGAACAAACACTGCGCCTCCGTTCTCTCCGGCTACGTAGGGGAATTTCCACACGTTGCCAATTCCAATGGCGCAGCCTGCGCTGACCAGAATAAATCCTAAACGGGAGTTAAAGCTCCCTCTTTGTTCTTTCATGTAAAACTAAAATCCTTCCAATAACATTTCTTTAAAAATCAAAGGTCATAGCCTTTGGTCCCGCAGAAGCTCCCGCTCCCTCTAAAAGCACGGCGCTCATTACGGTGAGCTTTTCATCTGTCGAGAGTCTTATGGCCTCGTCAATACTGCGGCTATCCAGCAGCGGTCCGGCTGCGTCATCTCTTTTGCCATATGTCAAAAGAGATCTCACAATGCCGATATTGTCGGGCTCATTAACGCTCTCTTTCACCAGCCTTGTGAGGATGTTCCCGGCATTCTTGGCGACAAAATCCTCATAAGCCCTGCGATGAGCATCAGAAAGCTCCACAGGATAAAGAAGGCGCCCGATGGCGATATCCTCGGAAACCGCATTGCCGTCAATGACAGCCTTCTCAAAGAGAGAATCGTACTGGCGATAGTTGATGCTGCGGCGGTCTACGCACTCGCGGTAGAACATTCCTGAGCCTGCGATTGAAAACTGAATAGTGCGGGCCATGGTGTTCTCGTTGAAATCGTAGACATACTCCGGGAAAGTGAGGCAGGCTGTGGTTTCGGTGGAATCTGACGCCAAGTCTGCTGTTTCATGCGCTGAATCCTGTGTTGCCTGAACGTGCAGCACAAAGCGCAGAGTCTTGTCGTTATCTGCAAGGAAGTTTCTTACAACCTCATACCAACCGTCGCGGATGGTGATATCAACCTCTTCCAGGGAATCGCACTGTCTGCAGACTCCGTCGTAGTAATCCTGGAGGCTGTCAAAAAGCGTGATTTTCTTAAGTTTCCTGCAGTTGTGGAACGCGAATCCGTAAAGGATCCTGATGGAACCCGGAAGCTCTACAGATAAAAGGTCCTGTCGCCCTGAAAAAGCGTGATTACCAATAGCCTCAACCCTGTGCCCCTCAATTTCTTCAGGCACCACAAGGTCAGTCACACTGCCCTCAAAGCCGGTGATCACAGCATATTCGTGCTTATCCTTTTTGTCGTTTTCCAAACTGTACAAAAGCGGCATCCTTCATCTCCGTCTAAAGTGCTGTCTGAAGCATTTATGCTTTAATTACTACCAAATAGCCCCCACCTTAGCCCTTTAAAGGGCAAAAGTCCATTGAACATTTTATGCCCCAGCACCCCTCGTGTCAATGAAAAAAGAGATACGAAAAAACAGGGAACCGATTGGTTCCCTGTCTAACTTAGTTCATATTTAATCCGTCGAAAAACGACTCAATTAGTTACCTGAAATCCATCCACAGATCACCGATATTTTCCGTATCGAAATATGTGACATTAAGATTGGATCCGTTTCTTGCTGCAACTGCGAAGTAAGGATCAACAAAAACTTCAGGGCCATCTTTCCAGCCATAATCCACAAGAATTGCTATGCCATCCCAGCACAACTCAAAATCTCTTATGGTGTAGCGCTCAAGCCCTTTCTGCGCTGCAAGTTCTTCAATCTGACTCTTAAGTCCATAATCAGAAACTCCGGAATCATCTATCAGAGTCATGATCACCCAGGCATTGTCGGTATAGCAGAAATGGTATGCCTGTGTTGCCACAACGCCTCCGGTGGAGCCCACAAGATGTGTTACAAGAATCTCACAGATATTGTCTCCATCACTATCATAGTACTGAATGGTCTCGCCTTCATTTGGACTATAGGTCTCAAAAGTAGGCGTGTAGGCATTGGCACCGCTACTAAATTCAAACAGGTAGTAATAACCCTTCTCTGAAGCGTTGTCTACAAACTTTCTATAGATAGTATCCGGCTCGCCGTCTCCATCAAGATCCTTCTCAGAGTATTCGCCAAATATCTCTCCGATATCTCCGGTAAAATCACTGTAGGCATTATTATCAGCAGTGTTGACCGTACACCCCATAAGGATGTCTTCCAAAGATGTTCCGGAAGAAAAATTGTAAAGATAATCCGGCTGTACCGATCCGGGCTGCTTGTGCTCATTAACCGTTATGGTAGAAACATTTGATTCGGATTCTCCGGAATCTGAATCACCAACAGTCTCTGCAGGCGTTGAATCCTCATTCTGAGATTCCGTGTAGGCCGACGCTCTCTCGTTGGCCTCCCGAGCACTGCTAACATAACTATAGTCTGTGACATTACTTCCAATCCTTGTCAAAAAGAAAGCAATAACACCAATAAGCGCCAGCACAGCAACAACTATACCAATGATAAGCCCTGTCTTGCCATTAGACTTTTTCTCCGGGACAGGCTCATGAGGCGGAGTTAACACCTTGGGCGGTTCTGCCTTTGGAGGCTCAGCTGTAGGAGGCTGCGGAGGTACAGGTGGTCTGTACTCAGGTGCAGGCTTATTCTCAATCTTCATGGCAGGCTGATTTCCGTCCATTTCAGGAATGAACATTGCAGTACTTCTGGCGTTCTGCGCAGCTTCGGGCACAGGATTCTGCACAGGAGTTGCCTGGGCCTGAACATTCTGATTTCCTACTGCTCCCGGAGAAAAGAGCTCTGTCGGAACGTAAGGCGTTGGCTCCACAGGAGTCACATTTGCAGCCACATTCGGTGCCACAGGAGTGACAGGCTCAGCCTGAGGTGCCACCGCTGCCACCGGCTCTTTTCCGTTCCATGCATTCAGAAGGTCTTCCATCGAAGAGTATCGCTCATTCTGGAACACTGCCATTCCCTTCAAAAGAACTTCTTCCTGCTTAGAATCTATGATTGCTCCCAGCTCAGAGGGCTTCTTCATTATGCTGCCCACCATGCGGTCAACCGCACTTGGAGGTGTTATACCTGTAATAACCTTGTACATTGTGGAACAGATAGCATAGACGTCCGTCCATGGTCCCTGAGGGCCTCTGCTCTGATACTGCTCAGCAGGCGCATAGCCGTGCTTTAAGATAACTGACATGCTCTTCTCTTCAGCATTGTCATATTCTCTGGCAGCACCAAAATCAAGAAGCGTAACATGTCCATCTTCCTGAACCATAATGTTAGAAGGGCTGATATCTCTGTGGATAAGCCCTTTAGCATGAACCTTTCCAAGAGTGCGGATCATGGGCTGCATCATTGTGAAAGCTTCATTAAATGAAAGCCTTCCACGCCTTCTGATATAGGCATCCATGGTCTCGCCATCAACATATTCCATTACGATGTAAGCTGTATTGTGGTCCGTCAGGACATCTGAAACACTGACAATATTTCTGTCTCCGGCAAACTCAGCCAGAAGATATGCTTCCCTGATAAATTTCTGCTTCTCACGCTCGTAAACTTCTCCGGCATCTCCGGCAGTTACGGTAAGATTGGTGGAATGTGAAGAAAGCCTGCTTACCAGCGCAGAAGGATAATACTCCTTGATGGCTATTTTCTTATTAAGCTTGGTATCACATCCAACATAAGTGATTCCAAATCCACCCTGACCAATAACGCTTCCAACATAGTATCTGTTGGCGAGAATGCTGCCGATGGGCAGAGCACTCTCCACATTCTTAGCGTTTGTCGCTTTTCCGCAATGAGGACAAACAGCCGCGTTATTATCGATCATTTCTATACAATGCGGACAATACATATGGTTCCCTCCAACAATGAACTCAATTCAACAATTACATTAGAAGAACCATATAGTCACGCCATATAATACTTCGTCAGAATCCTTAGGAAGATCCCACTTTACAGGGCTGGTAATCTGGTCAACGTAAATAGCATTTGTTCCGTGAATAAGGAGCTCACCGCCCTTAACATTTCCATACTCCGCAGGATCAACAGTATTCCATCCGTTTTTCTGAAGTGATTCGATATAGTAATCTCTCAGATCAGAAGCTCCAGCCTCATCATCAGAAAGGACGTAGCATCCATAATATGCATCCTTGCGCTGTCCAAGAGTATGATTTACATACTCCATAAAATCTATATCATCAGTCATCTTGTCTTTGTAACCAACACCACCGGCAAGTCTGAGGTTCTTAATGGATTCACCCTGATCAGCAGATCCAAACTCAGAAAGGCCTTCCATGGTCAGAACAGGCTCAAAGAAAGACCCTACACCAATCTCCTCAAGAGTGGTTTTGAATTTCTCTTCCTTGATGGTACTTGCACCACTGCCGCATCCTGCAAGGCATGCGAACATTGAAACTGACATAACTACTGCGACTACTTTTTTCCACACACTTTTCATTTCGGTTCTCCCTCTTTTAACAATTTGATAAAAAACTACACACAAAGATATTGTAGTCCCCGTATATTTTCATGTCAACGAAAAAGGCTACGCAGATCCAGTTATTTTGCGGATTTGCGTAGCCTTTAAAAAAGACGGAGCCTTTATTGAATCTCTACTTCAACCATGTCGCCACCGCCAAAATCGTCCGGCCACAGCAACAGTGATTTTACCTCTGATACATCTATAACTCTATCGAAAGCCCTGGAGCATGCAGCATATTGCTCGCTTCTATCGGTAAATCCTGTAGATCCGCCATTTGCAACATATGGAAGGCGAGTTCCATCCTTCAGAACAAATCCGGTAAATTCAGGAATTCCCAGGCAATCTTCCGAAGCCTCTACTTCGCCATCTACCTTGTAATTAACTGTTATTGAAACAGGTGAAATATCAATACTCTCAATGATGAAATTTGTGCCGGGAACTTCCTTATTAACTTTGATGTTCTGCGTATCGCTAACCGTAGGGAGTTCCAGCGCAAAATCCCAGTTTCCGGTTATATATGACTGATAATCTGCCATGCCAGGATATACGCCCAGGTCAGTGAAAGTTACATGCAATGTGTTGCCCAATATGGAGTTGAGACCTTCTACAGCCTGTATCTGAATAATGTACTCCAGATTTCCGTCCGCATCATAGTAATGGCAAATAGTATTTCCATCCTCACCGATTTGAGTTTCACTACCATCTGCGTAGGCGATCATTCCATTTTCATCTATGGTAAGTCCGTCATAGAAATAACCGGATCCGTTCACCCAGGAGCTTTCATCGCCAGGATCATCGCCCAGATAATAATTAAGTTCTGCTGCGGGCTCTTCGCCTTCTCCAACCTCAAAGCCCGAAACCTTGAATGAGATGTAAGCAAAATCATCGCCTACTACAACCGTGTTTGGCGCAATAGTTACTCCCTGGTCAGTCACTTGATATGAAGAGTAATCTATTTTCTCCGGATATACTACAGCTTGCCCTGTCTCTGTAAGTGTCTGCTGCTGTTCCTCTGTGGATTGCAAATATCCGCTCATTCCTCTTCCCCAGAAGTGACGGATTGCGGCTACTGCTGTAACGGAAACGAGAAGTGCCAGACAAATACCGGCAGCCAGCGCCAGTCCTTTTTCAAATTTCACAACTGTATTTTTACTATCCCTATCAGAAGGTCTTGATGCTTTTGCCAAAATACGATCATCTATTCCTGTCATAGCCAGATATAAATCTCTACTTGTCATGATGCTAAATACCCCTCCTTTACAAGTCTTCGCTGCAGCTTTTCTCTTAACCTGCTAAGTTTAACTGAAACATTGTTGGCTGACATATTGAATTTTCTTGCGATTGTCCTTATGTCCTCCGTGTAGAAATACCTACAAGCAAAAATGCAGGCCTCTTTTTCAGGCAGTTCGTTTACAAAGTCTCGAACAATATGTGCCAGCTCACTGCCTAAAATTGTTTGCTCAATATTACTGGAATCAGGGATGCATTCCTCCAGCTCGTCGAGAACAGCCACTATTTCTCCGCCGCCTCTTTTCTTGGCAGTCATATTTTCAAACCTGTTAAAGGCAATATTACGAGTGATCTTCCCCAAAAAGATTCTTAGAATCTGTGGTCTTGCGGGTGGCATTATTTTCCACACCCTCATATATGTATCATCTAAGGTTTCTTCTACATCCTCATTGCATCGTAAGATATTTCCTGCTATAGACGCCAAGTAGTTGCCATATTTATGATCTGTCTCTTCGATGGCTCGCTCATTACGTTTGAAATACAACTCTATTATTTCTTGGTCTCTCATGTTGCCCCCTTCGTGTCAATATTTGTAAGCCTTACATCTATATAGACAGGAAATAAGTTAGTATCTTACATGTTTTATAAAAAATTTTTTTGTCCTCATAAACAAGCCCCTTTTCGTTACTATTGATAAATGTCCGTCTTACTGATATATATAGAGATGCAATTCTTGCAGATTGAGAGTCAATCTGCAGATTAGTAAAAGTATTTTTGGAAAAAGAGGAATCGATAAAATGGATGGAAACTTCAATAATGGTCAGTATCAAGGCCAACCACAGTATCAAAACGGATATTACAACGCATACCCGAATCCCGGAATAGCTTATACTCAACCTGTAATTCCGGGCTTAAGAGAGACGGTCAGAGAGGCTCTCAAGTCAATGCCATTTCTTATTATGGCAATAACTTTTTCAGCAAGCCTTCTTATGTCTGCCATCAATATGATCTACTATATGGTAGCTGTCACCGTGCCCAGTAGCTTTTTTATGTTAGCATTGCTCATTCCTATGGCCATCACTACAATAGGCCTGTGGCAAATTTACCTGGGAGCCGGCAAGAATACCCCCGTCATCAAGGGCTTTGGCATGTTAAGGGGCATTTGTATATTATGCATGATCCTTTTCATCTTCCTGGCCGTTATTTCCGGTATTGCAACAGTTTTATTTGCAATAGGCGCCGGCATCTTAAGCACCCTCGATTCATCGGATTATGTCAATTTTGGGGAAATAGCAGCTATCGGAATAGGCATAATAATCGTACTTTACGCACTATTTTTTGTACTCACAATACTGGCAGCCGTTTACTATGGCAAGCTGAATTCATCAATAAAGCGAATTGAAGAGGGAGCCAACCTAGGCTATATGACACGCAATATTTCAACGTACGTTATTGTATTCACTGTTATTGGATGCGCGAGCAGTGTATTGACTGCAATAGCTACCATAATTATTGTACCAGCTGCCAATGTAATAAACTCCGCCATATCATCAAGCCTGATGCTTAGTCAGTACGGCCTTGGCGGTCTGGATGTAGTTTCAGCCACAGTGATCAGTGCAATTTCCGGTGTTGTATCAGCTGTATTTGTCATTTCCATGGCTGTGTTCCTTATGGATCTTCGCAAGAAGCTTTCAGCGCTGGGAGTAAGATAATCTTTTAATTTACAAGCCTGGGATCATTGATCCCAGGCCATCGGCTGCCGGTATGTTCCATACCCTTGGAAAGGAGTCCCCTGTTTCTGAGCATAGGTACGTTCCTGGGCCAAGCACTTTCCAGGGATCCATAATCATAACATCTTCCTCCGGACCGATCAGGTCTTTTATCTTCGTTTCCATTATTCTATGATTTATCAATTTACTTTTACATATCCGCCTCAGCGAAAAATGATATCATATTTTTCTGTCATTTATCTCAATAAGGGTGTCGTTCGTCAGCTTTCCGTGACATTTTCTTTTCCCCGTATATAATAGTAAAATGTTAAAACAGAATTAGCAGAATTGGAACGGAGGTCACTATGAAGACATTTCTCAAGTATTCACTTATGACTATAATAATGTCCGTTAGTATATTGGGCTGTGGGCAGGCTACCGGTACCGGAGGTGCAGCAAACGGCTCTTCAGAAACGACAGTATCTACCGCGCAATCGTCAACATCTGACGATTCAGCCACAGACAGCTCCACCCAGCAGGTTTCTTTTGAATCCGCGAGATGCCTTGTGACAGAAGTTACAGATGACCTTGTTATTCTGAAAGGAATCGACGAGGACATTTATTACCAGACACCCATAAGCAATCTGATAGGCGAAGATGCGATCAATCCCGAAGAGGAATATCTGATCTCATATTTTCTCGATAACAAAAAAGAGGTCAGTGAGAATACTTACTACATTGAAAAATGTGAACTAGTATCTAAAACCGTCTTAAACAGCATCGAAATTGACGGTGACTGAAAGGATTAAGAAAATGAGCTATTTTAGCGTTGAAACAGACAATTTAAAAAGACATGTCGGTACATTCGGCAATCTGGCTTCAAATCTCAGTGGTTATTCAAGAGATATCTCCGATGTAAGAGATAGCCTTGATTCCTGTATGAGCAGCGGCGCGGAAGGAGTAAAACAGGCCCTTTCTGCGATTATCGTTAACACAAACAGACATTCTGTTAACGTCAATACTCTCGGAACCACCCTTAACAGCATTATCGCCGGCTATTTGAGCACCGAAGCCGACATCGTCGGCAACACCACAGCTTTTTCATCCGGAGACAATTCCAAAACATCGGATCCTCATGAAATTGATGAGAGCTCCAAAGATGGCTCCGAGGCTTTTGACGGAAAAGGCCAGTATGGCGGAGACCAGATGGATATTGAGAAGCATACCAATGTAGCTCCTTTCCACTTCTTGTGGTGGGGAAAAGATAATTATCTTTATGACTTCATCAGGAAGCATCCGGGATACGAAAATCTGACAGACGATGAGATCAAAGAGCTCCTGGCCAAAATAACGGATGGCGGATGTGGATGGATTGCCAGCGCAAATATGATCTTTGCAGAATTTGAAGGCAGACCCGAGGACTTTGAAAAAATCTTTGGATTCCCTATGTATAAAGACGGCGACCTGAATTATGATCAGCTTGCCATAGATTTTTATCTTTCAGAGCATAGTAAATTCTACATTGATGACGAAGCCGGCAATGGAATGACAGCCCTGTATGCCAGCATGTATAACTATTACAAGAATAATCCCGCTGAGTTTAAGAACAAGTACGGAATAGACATGCTCGGCCCTGATGGTAAGATCACCAACGATGCTTATAAAGCTCTGATAGGTGAAAGAAATGATCTGATTGCAAATAGCGACGGAAAATGCGTTGTATATGAAAACGACCCTCCCGGAACCTCAGATGTTGAAAGAACCAACAGACTCGAGCATTACCTTGGGGAGAAGGGGCTTGATTTCTCTTATGAAGAAAAGAATCCCTCGACAACTTCTACCAGTGATATTCAGAAAGCCCTGGATGAAGGCAAAACTGTTGTGATAGGTATAGGTGAATATAACCTTTATGACACAAACGGAAATCCTGTAAAGCAAAACGGTGGTAGCCACGCAGTGGTTGTAACCGGTGTGACGCCTGAAGGCGACCTCATCGTCTCCTCATGGGGCGAGAAGTGTATCTACAAGCCAAACGAGCAGACCAAGAAAGACGGTTCACCTACCACTCACTCCATGTACATCTATGACATTTTTCCTGATAAGTGATAGAAAGGACTATTGATCTATGAATAATGAAGACAGAATAATTGAATCTATCCGAGCAATCTTAATTCGTAGCGAAGAGGAAACGCTGTATTTTAACGGCCTGGAAGATGATAATAGCTATGCCGTTCCCATAAGCTGCCTCGTTACAAATGATATTACTCCCGGCAGTGAATATCTGCTGTCCTATTTTGTAAAGAATAAAGAGATCAAACCTGACGGAACCAGATATATCCAAAAGGGAGAGGTCATATCAAGGGAAAGCTTAAACAATATCAGGCTTGACTCCTGATCGGTTCACTCTATAGCGTATCAGTTATATCTATGCGTCATGGCCCACAGTACTCTGCGGAATCATTTAAATTCCGCGGAGTAATACGGCATGACAATAAAATCTCCGGCACTGATCTTGTAATCATCGCTGAGGTGATTGATTGAGCTCACCTCAGATATGTAATCGTTCATATCCTTGTAGTGGCCGGTCGTCATGTATCTCGAGGAAATATCCCATAAAGTATCCCCCGAAGCAACCTCTACAACCGTATAGTATTTATATTCTATGTCATCCGCACTGCTGCGTGCCTCTGAAAGCAATGTTGTGGCCATCACAACAGCAAGTCCCACCAGAATGCCTGCGATGATTGTAAGGATCGCCCACTGTCTTCTGACTATCTTCTGTCTGCGGAGCTTGTTATTATATCTCCTGACCTCACTATCTACCAGTCCTGTGGACCTGTTCACATTGATACTGACTACTTTATTCTGTGTACCAGCTGCCATAATGATCACCTCCTGGGTACTATAATGACATTTTTATTGTCCAATAAAGTTCCCCGTGAGGTGGGCGCGTTACAACTTCATCCTCACAAACGCCTTTTAATATTTTCCCAGACAGTTCACACGTTACACCGTTTATGATATAATTATTTTACCGTTAACAAGCGGATAAACAATAAAGGGTGGGGGCTCTGCTTCCTGCCCTTTATTTGTCCCACTTAATCCAGCGCATGAAGAAGGTAGGTGGCATAAGATGAGCAGTAATATAAAAAAGCTATGTGTGAATTGTGGAAGAGAATTTGTTTCCAAGAAAAACGGACATGTTTTTTGCTCTCTTGAATGCAAAAAACGTTACGGCAATTACACAGGGTACCGCTGCCGCGAATGCAGAACGCTCCCCTGCGAGTACCGTAACGTCATTTCAAACACCACCCCGGACAAATGTCCAAATTACAAGTGGACTTGGTAGGATGAGCATCAATTAAAAACAGATCCGGTCCCCATGAACCGGATCTTGTATCTTGCATTTATTTAATCTGAAAATCTCCTGAATATGTTGGCCAGAAGGGCTCCGGATATGTTATGCCATACTGAGAATATGGCACCAGGCACCGTAGCCATGGCAAGGTCGGGGAAAGCTGATCCTGCAAGGGATGTGGCAAGTCCCGAATTTTGCATGCCGATTTCTATTGCCAGGGCTTTCTTCCTTGGAAGAGGGAGCTTCAGCACCAGCCCCAGCGCAAATCCCACAACATATCCCAAAAGGTTATGAAGGATCACCACAGCAAATACCACGAAGCCTGTTTCCAGGATCCTCTCTGAATTATGTGACACAACAGCAGCCACGATCAGTGTAATGGCAGTTACCGATACGAGCGGCAAAACGTCTGCCACCTTTTCTGTGTATTTGCCCCAAAACCTGTTTATGATAAATCCAAGTGCTATGGGAACAATGACCACCTTGATTATCGACAGGAACATGCTCAAAGGATCAACCGTAACAGATGTCTTAAGGAGCAGGTACGTGATGGCTGGTGTCAGAAAGGGTGCAAGGAGCGTATTGACGCCGGTCATCCCCACTGACAGAGCCACATCTCCCCGGCTCAGATAAGTCATTACATTACTTGCCGTTCCTCCCGGGCAGGTTCCCACCAGTATCACCCCGGCCAAAAGACCTGCTTCCAGTCCAAAAGCCTTGCCCAAAATAAAGGCCAGAAGCGGCATGATCGTAAACTGAGCAACGCATCCTATTATGATATCCTTCGGGCGTTTGAACACGATCGAAAAATCTTCAAACTTAAGTGTAAGCCCCATTCCAAACATGACTATCATCAGCAGGTAGTTTATCCATGATGTCTGAACCCACAGACAAGTCCCGGGCACAAACAGCGCAAGCGCCGCAACCACCAGCACAATGACCGCCATGTACTTCCCAACAAACTCACTTATTCTCTTCATTTTCTCACCTCATCTTATCTTTTAAGGTGTCAAATATGGTCTGAGCTACAAGTCTTGAACCGGCAGGTGAAGCATGTCGTCTGTCCTCAAAATAAAGATCTACCGAGGGATTCCTGTGAATCTCCTCCCACCATCTCTCGCCAACCGGTGCAACAAGGCAGTTGTGTTTCTCCGCAAGCTTCCTGTATCTGGCTGACATCTCCGGCTGGAACTGTTCATTGTTCTCTTCTGTCCAGGTCATATAGTAGCAGGGCGTCGCACCTGCCTCCCTCACCCATGCCATGAGCTTATCGGCAGCTTCCTCCATCACCGCAAACTCTCCCATGGGATGAGCCACATGCTGGAGTATTACAAAGTCATAGTCCCCAAAAAGAATGTTAAATCTAGTCTGCTCATTCTCGGCGTGGTAATCAAATCCCATGCCGCCTTTTGTGAGCATGGTAACCTGCATGTCTATGCCATTCTCACGGCAGATATCCTTAAAGATCTTGGGCATATCATTGTAATAAGTATGGCTGTTTCCGATAAAAAGTGTTCTCATTTACTCTTTTCTCCCTCCTTAAACTTTCTTCTCAATTCCCCGCGTTTCAAGGAACTGTGAAATCCTCTCATATCGCTCACTGACAGCCCGATGGGCCTGATCCGGAATCCAGCTTCCGTTGTGATGATGCACGGTGTAGCTACATTCCGTGTTATAGATGATCCCCGTCTCAAAGCTCTTTCCCGTCAGAACCTCAAAAGGATAAACGGTTATGTCCTCCACAAACTGGAAGCCTCCGTTTTTCTTAAGGCCATGCTGTTCGATAACCTTGGTATAACGCACAGGACAAGTGGAATTGTCCCAGGTCCCGTCAGCCTTAAAATAAGGTCTGTTCTCATAACTCTCGCAGATCTCCTGGAGGATCGGATGTCCGGGCCCTGCTCCCATTCCCGAGCCGCACTCGATGCGGTCCGTGGACTCAAAGCCCATATATGCGTCGTTGCACAAAAGATCCTCAATGGGGCGGAGCATCTCCACATCAAGATCCATATACACACCGCCATACCTTCTGAGCAGATCCGCCCTGGCATAATCGGAAGCAAACGCCCAGTTTTTCTCCGCAATAGCCTGCTCAAAAAACAGACAACGCTCCGGCTTGTACGTTTTAAGATCCCAGATCTTAATCTCCATATCGGAAGCATACTTCTTCCAGGAATCCAGACAATCCCTGTACAACTTGGGCATGGGATCTCCCGAAAACCAGATTGCGTGAATGATCCTCGGGATCACCGGACTCTCATGTTTCCTGTAGCCCACGGGAGGTTTATCCCCTGACAAAAGAACTAAATCTTCATATAGGGATTCGGGGAAAACAGACGGTACAGCCTCAAACTCCGCAAGTCGCGCATCTGACCGTATCTGCGCAAGTATCTCATCATAACCTGTAACAGCGATGAGGATCACCGTTTGCCTGCTATCCATGGCATGAAGTATTTCTTTTGCCAAAACTGCATAGGAACAACCCCCAAGCTCAACAGATGTTGTCTCGGGGGTCGCCACAAAGCCCTTTAAATTATCAATCAATCCGCTCTTACACAGAAACGGGTGAGTCCTGTTTCTAAAATGCTTACCGCTGCCCCAGCAGATGATATCTTTGGTCTTTAGTTCATCAAAGTACTGAGTTATTCCCATGGGCGCCAATTCCCTCAAGTCTCGTCATAAAGATAGAGTACTCATCGTTCTGAAAATCGAGATCCGGAGAATTCTCTCCGCCGCCGTTGGTGCTCCTCTTTATCTCGGCGTAGAACTCTTCGCCCTGATTGATCATGTCCATCACAGACATAACAAAGCCATGCTCAGTAGCTATGCTGCAAAAATCTCCCACGGGATTGGCGGAGCTTCTTGTATCCAGCAGTTTGTTTCTGAGAACCTCATCAGATTTCGCCTTCTCAAATAACTTATCCAGAGTTTCGGTTATTCCTTCTGTGTTCATACCTGCTCCTTGTCTACTCATCTATTGTTTCAATTATATAATCCCGCAGGCATTCTGAGAATAGCGAATATCTGATGTTTGGTACTTTAGCACCGGTTTATGCTCTCTGGACCAGTCCCACAAGCGCTACCACCAGAAGAATAGGCAGTGCAATATATGTGAACCCTACGATCGCCATAATCGCGAGCGTAAAGGGGAGGAACACGATCCAGAGTATGAATTTAAAGATGCTCCAGCTTGCTTTGAATGCAAAGCTTGCAAGCTTACCAAAAACAACAAACATTAAAAACAAAAATAACAGTGTCATAACGACCCCTCCTTTCTTCCGCAAAAGAAATAAAGAAAAGTGTTTCTTTATAGGAATATTGTACGAACTCCCACGAGCCCGTTAAATATTCACAGGGGGTAATTACACACTGTTATTTTGCTTAAATTGCGATCATCTTGTTTTCAAGCTTCTCTCACATACTCAGCCTCTCTTATCTCCTCTGGAAACTGTCCACAATCTTGCCAAGGGCATTATGATGAACCTTCATGGCTCCCACAGGACAAAACTCCTGACAGCAGAAGCACTTGATACACTTACTCCTGTCAATCTGCGGTATCTGCCCGTTCTTGCCGGTCTTGTTGGCTCCGGAAACCATGGTTATAGCCTTGGCGGGACAGGTCTCAAAGCACTTCTTACAGCCAATGCACTCATTCTTCTTAACCTGAGGCTTGGTGTTATAAAGAAGCTTTACTCCCGCGGACTTAAGACTGTTAAACCAGCCGCCTCCCTCAAAGGTAATACTCTGATGAATGGTGGCACGCTTAAAGTCATCAACTCTGGCTTCTTGAAGGTCATACTCTCCAAGGATCTCCACTTCACTGACATTCTTGGGGCCCAGGCCTCTCTCGGCGGCAACCGCAAGGGTTGGCACATCCTTGAGCTCCATGGAAATCATGTCCGCACAGACCATATCAAGAGCGTAGGGCTTTTTGGAAGCCATTACGGCACCTATATGTCTCTTTTCCCCGGCGGTGGGGCCGTTGCCCTCCATGCCATCTATGGCATCCACCACATATAGCACCGGTTTAAAAAACTCATTGAGATCCACCATGACGTTGGCAAAGGCCTTCTCCTCAGGGAATCTCATGTGGTAATCCGGCTTGGTGGTCCCGGGAATGGTGCCGAACATATTCTTGACGGCGCAGCTCATGCCCATCATGGCGTGGGTCTTAAGCTTGGAGAAATTGATGATCACATCAACATTGTCAAGCCACTGCGTGTAAATGAAGGTCTTTAGGGATACTGCCTCGGGGAAGGATCCGTCACTTACGCCATAATCGTCGTTGAGGGACACTGTCGGCTCTTTTCCCTCGGAAAAAGAACTACCGGCAGGAGCCTTCATACCCTCCAGCTCCAGAAGTCCGCAGCTCTTATACACATTTCTCACAAAGGCAGGTGTATAGAGTCCTCCCGGGCTGTCACCTATAACCACCGATGCACCCTTTTCAAGAAGCATCTCGCACAGACACTTAAGAAGCACCGGATGAGTTGTGGCGGCCTTGGCCGGATCCATGGCGGAAACCAGATTGGCCTTGATACCCACCTTCATCCCGGGCTTTATCTCAGAAAGTCCGTCAATTAAAGAAAGGCTCTTGGTAAGAGCCTTTCTGATATCATCGTATTCATAGGTCTCGCATTTAACCAGCGAAACCGGCATAAAATCTGACATACATTAGCTCCGTTATCAGCCCTCTTAAGGTGTTATCAGGACTGATTCTGTTTCTCTACAATCTTTTCACCACAGTATATCTCACGGAGCTTGGGCTTGTCTATCTTACCCGTAGCATTTCTGATGACGTTGGCAAAAATGATCTTTCTGGGCCTCTTGTACCTGGGAAGATCAACGCAGAAGCGCTCTACATCCTCTTCGGTGAGAGTCATTCCCTCTTTTACCTGGATGATGGCAGCTGCGATCTCGCCGAGACGTGCATCCTGAAGGCCGATAACTGCGGCATCGTGGATCTTGTCGTTCTTCATAAGGAAGGTCTCGATCTGAACAGGATACAGGTTCTCACCGCCGGAAATGATAACGTCCTTCTTACGGTCTACCAGGAAGATAAATCCATCCTCGTCCTGACGTGCCATGTCTCCCGTAAAGAGCCAGCCGTCCTTAAGAATCTCGGCCGTAGCCTCGGGGTTCTTGTAGTACTCAACCATTACGCCCGGGCCCTTTACGCAGAGCTCGCCCACTTCACCCTGCTTGGTGAGATTGCCGTCTTCGTCCACGATCTTGGTCTTCCAGCCATAGCCGGGAACGCCGATGGCGCCCACCTTGTGGACATTCTCCATTCCCAGATGTACACAGCCGGGGCCGGTGGACTCTGAAAGTCCGTAGTTGGTGTCGTACTTGTGATCCGGGAAGTACTCCAGCCAATGATGTACCAGTGAAGGCGGAATAGGCTGCGCACCGATGTGCATGAGTCTCCACTGCTTCAGGTGGTAATCTTCAATTCTGAGCTTGCCTGAATCCAGCGCTGCCAGGATATCCTGAGCCCACGGAACCAGGAGCCACACAATGGTACATTCCTCTTCGGATACTGCCCTGAAAATGGCCTCGGGGGAATTACCCTTCAAAAGAACTGCTCTCGAACCGGTATACAGTGAACCGAACCAGTGCATCTTGGCGCCGGTGTGGTACAGAGGCGGAATGCACAGGAAGTTGTCTTCGTGAGTTGTTTCGTGATGCATGGCCTCCATCTTGGCGGACTGCATCAGAGCTGTGTGTATGTGTAAAATAGCCTTGGGGAAACCTGTAGTTCCCGATGAGAAGTAGATAGCTGCATCGTCCTTGTCCTCGATAAGGATACGGGGTGCAACGGAAGAGCTGTTGGAAACCTGCTTGTAATAGTCCTCTGAGTAGGACGGGCACTGATCTCCCACATAGAAAAGAAGCATCTCTTTCTTGATCTTCTCGGCAATATCCTCAATTCTTCCGATAAATTCAGGGCCGTAGAACAGCACATCAGAATCTGAAGCCTTGAGACAGTAATCGATTTCTTCAGAAGTGAAACGGAAATTAAGCGGAACAGCCACTGCCCCTGCCTTCAGGACACCGAAATATATCGGCAGCCACTCAAGGCAGTTCATAAGAAGAATGGCGCACTTCTGTCCCTTCTTGATACCCCTGTCAATAAGCATATTTGCAACACGGTTTGCCTTTTCATCAAAGACCGACCATGTGATCTGTCGTCTGTAATAAGATGTAGACGTAGGCTGGATGAGCTCGTACTCTCTCCAGGTAACCCTCTGCTCTTCCCTGATCTCAGGGTTGATCTCCACAAGAGCAATTTCTTCCCCATAAAGCTTGGAGTTTCTCTCCAATAAGTCCGTAATTGGCATTGTAACCTTCTCCCTTCAGTGCTGTGCGTTAAAGTGCTATGCTTTAAAGCACTAAAGTAAAGTATACCTGCTTTTCACAAAAAGGTCAAACTTTTCTTATTGATATGCTGTTAGCATTATCTTACAATGAACCAAATATGTATTATCAGGAAAGGAGTAAAACTGATGAAGGCTAAATTTTCAACCTACTTAAGCAACATCGCTCCCGGCCTCAAAGAACTGATCGGTATTCTCTCTGAGAATTACGACTATGTCAGCATTCTTTCTACGGACTCTGTTGGTTTCTCTGTTTCAGTGACTCAGAGATCATCTTCCATAAACGGCAGCAACATGACCACCGAGCGCGGCAACGTGGTGAGAGTCTGCAAGGACGGCTTATACAGCGAGTACGCTTTTAATTTATTTGATCCCAATAAGGCAAAAGAGACAGCTACAGAGCTTCAGACTGTGCTGGATCGCCAGCTCTCACTCCTTAAGCTTACCGGCTCCAAGGTATACAAGACCGGTGTGCTGGAGGATAAACCGGAGGAGCTTTTCGTGGAGATGGAGACAGGCTCCATGCCTGAAGACACCAATCTCTCTGAACTTGTTGAGAAGTTCAAGAGCTATTCCGACAGAGGTGCAGCTATCTCCGATGAGGTTATCGACTGCAGCATCCGAGCCAGCTCAACCCACGTATGCAAGATGTTTTTATCCCCTAACAGAGACCTGCGTCAGAGCTACGTATACTCCGAGGCCAACATGACAGTCATGGCCGCCAGAGGCGACAAGACAGAAATGGCATTCAGAGGCATATCTGACAGAGAAGGCCCCGAGATCTTTGAGCAGTTGGCTGATCTTCCCGAGAAGGTTTATCAGGATGCCAGTGACTGCCTCGGTGCTGAGCCTCCCGTACCCGGAGAATATGAAGTCATCACTTCTCCCGGAGTTTCGGGTCTTATCGCCCATGAGGCCTTTGGCCATGGCGTAGAGATGGATATGTTTGTTAAAAAGAGAGCTCTCGGCGCCGAGTATATCGGCAAGCGCATCGGTTCAGAGACCGTTACCATGCACGAGGGAGCCAAGTGCGTCAAGGATGTTACCAGCTATGCCTTTGACGATGAAGGCACTCTGGCAGGAGACGTTATCGAGATTGATAAGGGTATCCTTAAGACCGGTATCTGTGATGCCCTCTCTGCTCTTCGTCTGGGCACCGAGCCTACCGGAAACGGCAAGCGCCAGAACTTTGAGCACAAGGTATACACCAGAATGACCAACACCATGTTTGATCCCGGTACTTCCACCAAGGATGAGATGATCGCCTCCATCAAGAAGGGTTATCTTCTTGAGAACGGTTTCTCAGGCATGGAAGATCCCAAACACTGGGGCATTCAGTGCATAGTATCAAGAGGCTATGAGATCATAGACGGCAAGCTCACAGGCAAGGTCGTTTCACCTGTAATCCTTACAGGCTATGTGCCTGACCTTCTGGGCTCAATCTCAATGGCCAGCACAGACTATGAATCTCACGGAACAGGCTACTGCGGAAAGGGCTACAAAGAATGGGTCAAGACCGTTGACGGAGGCCCATACCTTAAGGCAGTTGCAAGACTTGGTTAACTTTGGAGGAGACAAGATGACAGATAAGATAATTGATCTTTTGAAAAAGTCAGGCGCAGATGCCTGGGAGGTCTCTGACAAGGTTACAGAGGCCTGGGAATTTTACTTTATAGGACACGAGCTTGACCAGAACAGAGTCAGAAATGTTGAGCACATCGACGTAAAGGTATACAGAAAGCTTGAGGACGGCAAGTTCCTCGGAAGCGCATCCGATGAGATCCCGCCTACAGCAACTGAGGCTGAGGCAGCCAGGATCATTTCGGATCTCTACGAGAGAGCTTCCTATGTCAAGAACCCCTACTATGAGCTCAACAAAAAGAGCGTTACTGCCACAAGCGCCGAGGTTGATGTTGAGAAGACAGCCAGAGACTATATCGAGGCTCTGCAGCAGATTCCCGAGACATCCACTGAGGACATTAACTCATACGAGATTTTTACAGAAAAGCTCACCAAGCGCTTCGTAAACTCTGAGGGAATAGATGTAACAACAACTCAGCCCATTTCCATGGTTGAAGTAGTTGTCAATGCAAGAAACGACGATCACGAGATCGAGCTGTACCGCATGTACAACGCAGGAACCTGCGACAAGGACCATCTGGTAAAAGAGCTGACTGATACCCTTAAGTTTGGCAAGGACAGACTTATTGCAGGCAATACACCGTCTCTCGGAAAGGCTTCAGTTCTTTTCTCAACAGGAGATGCCAAAGAGTTCTACTACTTCCTGGCAACTCAGATGCATGCTTCCTACAAGTACAGAAACTATTCCAAGTTTGAAATCGGCAAGCCTATCGCAGAGGATGTAAAGGGAGATAAGATCACCATTCAGGCTCTTAAGGATCTTCCGAATTCTTCAAGGAACACTCCTATTGACAGTGAGGGCGCTGAAATCCGTGACATGTATCTGATAAAGGACAACATCCCCGAAACCTATTGGGGAGACTGCCAGTTCAGATATTACATGGACGTTAAGGATTCCTTCATCGTCTCCAATTACAAGGTTGAAGGCGGTTCCTCTTCAGAGGCAGACATCCGTCAGGGACAGTATCTTGAGGTTGTGGAGGTTTCAGATCTTCAGGTTGAATCTCTTTCAGGCAATTTTGCCACCGAGATAAGACTGGCCTACTGGCACGACGGAGACAAATGTACTCCCGTCAGCGGAGGTTCCATCTCCGGCAACGTTATGGATCTTTTGAAGAATATCAAGATGTCCAAAGAGCTCAAGCAGTACGACAATTTCCTGATGCCTTCAGTTCTTATGATGGAAGGCGTAACCATCGCAGGAGTCTAATGCATTAATGTAATAAGGCAGTCGCTCAGAAAACTGAGCGGCTGCCTTTTTTGGTCCTAGGGGACGGGGTCAGTGGTCCATTTTATTTCACTTCGGTTATTGCTGTTTTAATGAAGTTCTGGGCTGCAAGGAGTTCCTCTTCTTCACCAGCTGAAACATAGAAAGTCACAACTATAGAATCATCAAACATCGGAAGTGCTGCCATATCGCCCAATCCATAGTACACATCGCCATCTACTTCGTATGCACTTATCATGTCGTACTTATATTTTCCACAGTACTTATCCAAAGGCAGATAGTAGTCCTCATCACCGCAGTTGATGTCATACTCTACTTCTATGCCTCCGGCAATTGTTCCCTCAACTATGATACGATCTGTGAAATCAGACTCCGGTATATAAGACTGTGAGATACGATCAATTGACTCAAATCCTGATACATCAAGGGAATATGTTCCAAGTCCTGTTTTAAAGGTCAGAGGACACTGGCTTGGTTCTACTGAGTTATACTCAACAGCATATCCGCCGAAATAGTGCTCTTTTTCAAGATCCTCAAATCCATCATCGTAGCCACTTGTAAGTCCGTACAAAGCTGTAGATACGTTCTCTACAATATCAAAATCCACTTTAATACGGGCAAAATAGGTATCAAATGCAACCCCTCTGAAATCATGGCTAAGTTCAGCAAGTTCCGTTCCTGTAGCATTAGCAAATTCAGTTACGTCAACATCGCCATCCTTATTTGAATCAAAGTTTTCGTATCCTACCGGATTGCCATCAAATGTCAGCGCCACAATGCACTCACCAAGTGTAACAGCATAGGGATTGGGATTATAGTAAAAGACGTCTCCCTCTACAACCATTTCAAGATCATCGCCGTCTTTTCTGTAAATATATAAGCTCTCGTTCTGAATCCTGTCACCGCCGACTGAACTCTCAATGATCGGGTTAACAACCATCTTATTTACAGCATTCTCAATAAGCTCAAGATCTTCCTCATCTTCACGGATTTCATCTGTGAAAATCACGTAATCTCCCTGGGAAAGGATATCGTTAACAGTCATTCCGACCTTGATTTGAAGCCCCTGGTAATCCATTGTTCCGTCCCACTTTGCATCGGAATCGGTCACCTGTGCATCACCATCCTGAGCATCAGTCTCAGAGCCATCATTATCTTCAATGTTCTGTGCTGACTCCTGTGTTATTTCCTGATTGTCATCGTCATCTGAAATATCAGTATCCCCACAACCAATAAGTGCCGTCGCCATCATGGAGATTGCGACAAGTAAAGCTAAATTCTTTTTTTTCATTTCCTTTTTCTCCTCTATAATATTACTGCACAACGGCACTAATTCTACATCGGAGCATATTATTAGTCAATTAAGAAATGGCCCTCTAACCCCGTCCCCATGGGCCATTTCCCACCAAAACAAAAGCCATCTTGAAACATTTAAGTCTCAAGACAGCTTTGCAATAGTCTACTATATTGTGGTCAGTTCCCTTAAATATTGGCTATCTCTTCCTGTGTCAGTATCTTGACGCCCTTACTGACAAGTCTTGCCTCAGAAGCCTTGGTATCGGCTACGCGGAAGATCATGCAGGCGCTGTTAACATCTCTTCCTCCCGGGAAGGCATACATATATTCAATGTTAACATTCTCATTGTCAAAGGCTTCCAGGAGCTTATCAAGTCCACCCGCTTCATCGGGGATCTCAATGGCCAGAACAGGAGTAAGACTTGCAACAAAGTCATGCTCCTTGAGAGTGTTGACTGCTGATAGTGCATCATCGACTATAAGTCTGGCTATTCCAAAATCCTTGGTCTCAGCCAGAGATGTAGCTCTTAAGTCTATATGATTGGCTGCCAGAACCCCGGTCATCTTCTTAAGGGTTCCGGGTTTATTTTCAAGAAAGACGGAAATCTGCTGTACGCTCATATTTACCTCCTGAATATTTATATATCTATCATACTATTATGATATACGGATTGCTACATGGCTAACGTGCAAGCACGTTATATTTTGACACTTTGCTGACCTATATCATTTAGATCTTTCTCTTATCAATAACTCTGACTGCCTTGCCTTCAGACCTGGTGATGGACTTAGGTGCCAGGAGAGAAACTTTGGCCTTGATGCCCAGCATGGACTTAAGGCCTTCAGCCAGCTTCTTCTGACGCTCCTCAACTTCACCCAGATTATCGTTGAACATCTCAGGAGTCATCTCAACCTGAACATCCAGAGTATCTGTATTGTTCACACGGTCTACAACGATCTGATAATTAGCTGCATAACCGTTGTTCAAAAGAACTGTCTCTATCTCGCTCGGGAATACGTTAACGCCACGGATGATGAGCATATCATCACTTCTGCCCATAGGCTTGGCCATCTTAACATGGGTTCTTCCGCATGAGCATTTCTCTCTTGTAAGGCGGCAGATATCTCTTGTGCGATATCTGATCATAGGGAAGGCTTCTTTATCCACAGCTGTGAATACCAGCTCACCCTGGCTTCCCTCAGGGAGGACTTCCTCGGTGTCGGGATCGATAATCTCTGCGATGAAGTGATCCTCATTGATGTGCATGCCGCTCTGGGCAGAGCACTCAAATGCCACACCGGGGCCGGACAATTCGGTAAGTCCGTAAATATCATAAGCCTTGATTCCCATAGTCTTTTCTATGGAATGACGCATCTCTTCACTCCAGGCCTCAGCACCGAAAATACCGGCTTTAAGCGGAATATCGTCGGGGCCGTAGCCAAGCTCCTGCATGCGCTCTCCAAGATAAGCAGCATAGCTGGGAGTGCAGCAAAGGATTGTTGCAGACAGGTCCTTGATAAACATGATCTGTCTGTCGGTATTGCCTGAGCTTGTGGGAACAGTCATACTTCCAACCTTGTGTGATCCTCCGTGAAGGCCGGCTCCTCCTGTGAACAGACCATAACCGTAAGATACCTGAACCACATCGTCCTTGGTTCCTCCCGCGGCGCAGATGGCTCTGGCGCAGCAATCTTCCCAAAGATCTATGTCATGCTGTGTATAAAAGGCGATGACTCTTTTTCCGGTGGTACCTGAAGTTGAGTGGATCCTGACTACATCCGTCTGAGGAACTGCCAATAATCCATTCGGATAGGTTTCACGGAGATCCTGCTTGGAGAGAAAAGGAAGCTTATGGAGATCATCCACTGACTTGATATCATCAGGGGTGACACCCTTCTCTTCCATTTTTTTGCGATAATAGGGAACGTTGTCCCAAACATGTTTTACCTGCTTAACCAGCTTCTCTGACTGGATCTCCCTTATTTTCTCATAAGGGGCACATTCAATTTCCGGCTGATAATATTGCTCCATACTCTACTCCCTCCCAGTTCTTTGCTATTTCTTTTGCCTATATCATTGTCCGAAGTTCTTGCCAAGCTCAAAGGCTTTCTTGTTCATATCAAGGAACTTGGCAGGTACGTTGGCTTCCAGTGACTTCATCCACGCCTCTTGCGGAAGATCAAAGTAGTGTGAAAGTCTTCCCAAAAGCACGATGTTAACAGCCTTGGCTGATCCGGCCTCTTCTGCAAGTGACAGGCAATCCAGTGCATCTACCTTAGCGCCTGAAGCCTTGAGCTTACTTACAAGATCCTCAGGATATTCCGCAGCTCCGGTGATGACAGGCATGGGATCAATCTGCTGTGTGTTGGTAACAATCTGTCCGTCCTTCTTAAGGAAAGGCAGCCACCTTGCGGCCTCCAATATTTCGAAAGAAACGATGTAGTCAGCCTGTCCTTTATCGATGACAGGAGAAAAAACCTTATCTCCGTAGCGGACGTAAGTAACAACGCTTCCGCCTCGCTGGCTCATACCGTGTACTTCAGACACCTTTACGTCATACCCCTGTGACATCAGAAGGTGTCCCAATAATTTACTTGCAAGAAGTGAGCCCTGTCCTCCAACGCCCACAATCATAATGTTCTTAGTTTCCATGGCTTCAGGCCTCCTAAATAAAAGTATAATCAGCAGTCAACTCTTAGCTGCCTGCTGCGTGAGAAAATGATACAAGTGTGAGGGGCGACCTTTTGCGTCAGCAAATTTAATTGTCGTCCCGAAAGCCTTTGAATAAATCGCAAGCATTATTCGAAGGCACCTACAGGGCAGAGCTGACTGCATACGTTACAGCCAACGCAAAGTGTAGTATCGATGGTGGCCTTGCCGTCCTTCATTGAGATGGCGGGACAGCCGATCCTCATGCAAGACTTGCATCCCACACACTTATCCCTGTTAACGTTAAGAGGCGGATTATGCTTAACATATTTAAGAAGCGCACAAGGACGGCGTGAAATGATAACCGAAGGAGCCTCAACTGCCAGCTCTTCCTTGAGTACTCTGTCACACTCTTCAAGATTGTAAGGATCAACAACGCGAACTCTCTCAAAGCCCATAGCTCTGCAAAGGGCCTCAAGATCAATCTTGCCGGCAGGGTCTCCCTTGATGTTGTATCCGGTGGTGGGATTCTGCTGGTGTCCGGTCATGCCTGTGATGGAGTTGTCAACGATGACGATGGTAGAATTGGACTGGTTGTAAGCCACATTGGCAAGACCTGTCATACCTGAGTGCATGAAGGTGGAATCGCCGATAACGGCTACAGTCTTATTCTCACTCTCTTTTCCCCTGACCTTGTTAAATCCGTGAACGGCACCGATGGAAGCCCCCATGCAAAGAGTCATCTCGATGGCTCCAAGAGGAGGTACGGCACCAAGAGTATAGCATCCGATATCACCAAGGACGGTGCAGTTGTTTTTCTTTAAGGTGTAGAACAGTCCTCTGTGAGGGCAGCCTGCGCACATTACAGGAGGTCTGTTTGGAATAGTATCTTCCAGGGCAAAAGAGTCTGATGTTTCCTTGCCGAAGGCTTTGGCAATGAGATTCTGAGAAAACTCATCGCAGATGGGAAGCAGCTCTTTTCCCGTAACTTCAAGGCCAAGGGCCTTTACATGATTCTCAATGATAGGATCGAGCTCCTCAACTACAAAGAGTTTGTCCACCTTGGCGGCAAAATCCTTAATAAGCTTCTCGGGAAGCGGATTGGTCATGCCAAGCTTAAGTACGGATACAGTGTCGCCAAATACTTCCTTAACATACTGATATGAGGTGGAGCCTGTGATGATACCGATCTTGGTATCACCAATCTCAACGCGGTTAACACTGCTCTCTTCCGCAAACTCGATGAGCTTTCTTGTCCTCTCCTCAACGATGGGGTGACGCTTCTTGGCGTTGCCGGGCATCATAACGTATTTAGCTATATCTTTTTCATAGGGATAATCGGGAACCTGACGCTCTCCGGTCTCTACAAGGGACTGGGAGTGAGCTACTCTGGTACACATTTTAAGAAGTACCGGAGTATCGAATTTCTCAGAAATATCATAGGCAAGCTTGGTAAATTCCAGGGCCTCGGCTGAGTCTGAAGGCTCAAGCATGGGAACCTTGGCAGCGATTGCGTGATGTCTTGAATCCTGCTCGTTCTGGGATGAATGCATTCCGGCATCATCAGCCACAACGATGACCATGCCTGCGTTTACACCGGTGTAAGACATGGTGTAAAGGGGATCTGCTGCCACGTTAAGTCCGACGTGCTTCTGGGCACAGAAGCTCCTGCGGCCTGCAAGGCTGGCACCAAAAGCCGATTCCATGGCTACCTTCTCATTTGGAGCCCACTCGCAGTAGATCTCATCATATTTGGCAGCTTCCTCGGTCACCTCTGTACTGGGGGTTCCGGGATAGCTGGAAATAAAGCAGACTCCGGCTTCGTAAAGCCCACGGGCAACAGCCTTATTGCCCAGCATAAGCTGCTTAGCATTGTTGTCGTTCATTTTGTAACCTCCTACCTGTAACTTACGCTTTAAAGTGGTAAAGCGAACTCATATATAAGAATAATGTAAATTCTTCTTAAAATCAAGAAAAAGAAATGCGGATAAAAGTATTTAAAAAGGGCTATCGCTGTAGATGATAATGACCATCTATGCGTAGCCCTTTACTATGTAACATTATTTGGAGTTACTACATAAATCAACCTAATCCTTTACCGGATCAATATTCTTAAATAACTCATCGTTAAAAAAGTCGTTTATGGTTATCCCAAGTGCATCACATAATAATTGAATTGTAACGATTCCGGTATTCTTGCTTGTGCCATAAATAACATTCTTCAAAGTAGAACGAGGCATACCGGCACGAGCTGATAACGCGTTGATTGTAATGTTATTTTCATTGCACAATCGGATGATCCGTTGTCTAACAGCATCCTCAATACCCATTTCCCCACCTCTTTCCTTAAGATTACAAAAGGTTTAAAAAAAATGTGGACTTTTTAAAGACCATATGTTATACTCATCTTCGCGCTCAGAAAAGCATGCATAAAAATGCACTTTTTCGACCAACCAAATATTTGGCAAAATTAGAGAAATCTAATGACGCAAAGCTATAGGGTCCGGAAGGATAGCCAGTTGCACTATTGTTATAGCGATGCGTAGTAGCATCGTTTTTTTATTCACACATATAAAAAGGAGTGAAAACATGAAGAAAGCATTTTTAACCGTTGTTATGTCAGTCGCATTATGCAGCTCGCTTGTAGCATGCGGACAGGATTCCAAAAAAGCTGTAAAGGAAGCTTATGAGGAAATGGGCCTCGAGGAAGACGAGGTAAACGAATTGCTCGATGAATTAGACGAAGAAGATCTCGAAGAGTTAAACGAATATTTAAACTAATATAGCCCCAAGAATATTGGGAACCAACCAAATATTTGGCAAAGTTAGAGAAATCTAATGACGCAAAGCTATAGGGTCCGAAAGGATAGCCAGTTGCACTATTGTTATGGCGATGCGTAAAGTATCGCCTTTTTTATTTGTTTGATGATTACCTCAAACATTAAAGGAGTTTTTCATGAAGAAATCTATATCAGCGATTGTTATGCTACTTGCAATTTTTTCATTAACGGCCTGCGGAAACAATTCTGAGAAAGCCGTTAAAGAAGCTTATAAAGAAATGGGACTTAGTGACGAAGAAGTCAATGAAATAGTCAGTGAACTAGATAGCCAGGATATTGAGGAAATGAACAATTACCTTTCCGGTGAAGAAGCTTCTGAATCTGATGCAAAAGAATCCTCTTCTGAAGAAGTTGTTTTCACTATGTCTGACACTATAAAAAATGCATCTCTCAGCGACGGAATCATTCAGATCTATGACATGATTTTCCCGGTCGACGGAAGTATAACTATGGGCGAATGTGTTAAGATCCTTGAATCTTCATCCTTAGATCTTGAATATGAGATTCCTGAAGAAGGAATGGTCCAAAATAACGAATCTTTTTCAGTAAACATTGACCGCCATGGCTTATTTACTTTGCACGCAAAGCAAATATCTGATGATAGTTATGACAATACTTATGACAGCATGCTTTACGAAATCAGTTTTGATTCATACCTTGAAGAAGAATATGTCTGGTTTCCAAATGGTATTTCCAAGGAAACAGATATAGATACTCTTGAAGATATATTTATTGCAAGTAATCTAAGTGACGATTATGACACCAGTAAATATCACTACCACCTGGATGCCAGTGGTATGTCTGCTCAAGTTCCTGCCAAAAACAACACATTAAACGGTAGCAGATTTAATATTTCTTATTATTTCAGAATTGATTCAAGCAATAAAAAAATAAGCTCATTTTCAGTAAGCAGCTCAGATACTAAAATGAAGGATTACGCAAATGCATTGGGATATCTTAACAACGCAACTGCCATTACTTCTACTGCAGAAATCACGGATGACATTATTGCAGCCTTAGATGAATTTGATGACGTCTATATAGGACATGAGCTCGAATATGTTTGGTCAGTTATTAACCCCACATCAGCTGAAATCTACGCCATCGGTATAAAGGAAGATCACTCTGCATTCATATTAAGTAAATGTGACACTGAAAATGGTGTGAAGTATGTAAAATCACCTTTAGCACCTATCTATGTAAATGATAAAGGCGAGATTTTCATCAGTTATGAAGATGAAGCTCCTATTATTTCATTTAGAGACAACGATTCAGATATGTACGGAGATGTATTAGTTGTAGGCTGATTGCTGTATATAACTTTTACATTTATGGAGAAAAAATGACAAAGAATAAACTAGCAGCTACTATATTGCTTTTATCCCTTTCAATACTTGCAAGCTCTTGTGGTAAAGCTGACGAGGCAAATATGGAGGATAATGCAGTTTCAATTGTCTCCAGCGATTTGGCATCAACCGAAGTCAGTGACAATTCCAAAGATACTAATGAAGAAGAAAAAGAACTTCACGTTGATGTAACAGATCCTGTAACGCCTAAAACAGTAAAGACCATAAACACAAATAATGAAGAGTCTGTTGGAACGTTAGAATGCACGTCAGTGTCCACACATTCACATTATCTGCTACATGACAATAACAACACAGTTAATTTTTCTTTCGAGTCAAATATTACATGCGACACCACATTTAAACTATATATTAACGATGTAGAGGCAACATATCCGGAGTATTCTCACATAGAAAAAGGACAGAAATATGTATTTCAATGTGACTATCGTGCCGACAGTTATGATAGAGTACAGGCTTTCGTTGAAATAAATGGGCAAAAAAGCAACGTGATATTTTTAGACGCGTATGATGTCATGTATGATGAAGATAAGGAAGAAATCTTCAACGCCATCACTGATATAGAAAGCCTCGATGACGAATATGTGACAGATGGTTATATTGACGAAAGTAAATGGGACACCGTTCTTTCCAAAATGGAAGATGCTGTCATCACATTAGAAGAGCAAGGCCTTGTAATCTTCCATGAAGTTAGCGACAACCATATATATATAAAGTTTTCAACCGGCGTTGAATATGTTTACTCCCTTCCTCAAGAAGGCGTGAAGGCAGGCGGAAAAGAAATATCAGTTTACACCTATCAGCCTTTTGCCGATACAAAATCAAAAAATCATTTACCTACAAAAGCAATGGATGATGTTGCCGGATACATAGATGAGCATTTTGATGAAATAGGTTTTTCTCAAAATATCGATGATGATGATGTTAATCTAGGCAACATTTCAAGCAACTTTGCAAGAAATCAGGTAATTATATGGGATGGACACGGAGATTATGATAGCAACTTCGGTGCTTATGTATTAACCGGACAGGAATGGAAATCATCAACAGCAGGATTGCCTAACGTTGGTACCGGTTGGCTTATAACAAATGATAAGACCATTGCTGTCGGTGCCGGTTATTTCAATCAAACCTTCAAAAAGGGCTCCTTAGACAACTCTCTTGTTATCATGAATGCATGTAAAACAGCACAATATAATTCCACATACGACCTATGCGGCTCATTAAATGATTTGGGAGCTACAGCTGTAATCGGATTTGATAATACGGTAACAGTTGGTTATGCAAACGGCGTTATCGAATATACACTGGAAAAGATGTGTCAGATTGACGAGGAAACCGGAGATTACTACACTGCATATGATGCTTTATGTTACGCCCTTGGAGCTTACGGAGTAGATGACAGCGTAAACTATAACGGTATTGGAGCCGCTCCCGTCTACTTTGGGGATATAAACTATCGTTTCTCCTCCGCTATAGAAAACCTTAACACCAAAACAATACCAGACGGAAAATATAACGCTGCTCTTGGATGCTTCGGCGCAAATACTGAAGATACAGTTTTATTATATGGTGAATATCCGTCCGGAAACCTATATAAAGCTAATATAGATTCCAATTCAAATGTCCTCCTTATTGAGGCCGGATTCATAGATAATGATGACCGGACTCATATAATCCAATATGACGAATACGAGTTACCACTAAGTTCAAATTACAAGCTTCAGGCAGGTGGTGGTGGTGGTGAACCTATGACATATTATGTCACAGACTTTAATGATATGTTTAGCGGCAAAAATGATTGGGCTGAAGGATTTGGTTTTACAATCACTATAGAAGGTGGCCTTGTAACCAGCATCCTTTGCTGGGGATCATAAGCAAAACTAATTATCCTTCACCGGGTAGACTGTCTTCAAAAGCCATGGCGTGTTGCCATGGCTTTTTACGTTTATGACTTAACCCGCTTCATCGTAGATATCTAAGGTTGTTGAAGCATGAATTGTTGACTTTCCGTTTGGTTGTGTTTCGTTTGGATCGAAGATGTACTTCTCACCCCAGGATGAAACGATGTATTTGCCGTCCTCGGTGATGCCCGTAACGACCATAGCGTGAGCGCCTACGTTTGTTTCTACCCGGTTTCCGTTTTCATCATACAGATTGAAGTGCTCTGCGGTTATGTAAACAGTTTTTCCGGAATCAAGAGCATCCTGAATCTCCTGATTGGAATAAGCCCCCTCCTGTACATCATATGTGAAGGTGTCGATACCTCTTTCTTCAAGATAATTGTCGATCCTGTTGACATTGCTGTACGGTGTGGTTCCGTTTGGGTCATTTTCATAGTAGACAGTTTCCCCGTCACTGTTGGCTATCAGAGTATCTCTTTCTTCAACAAGCTTTAGATAGGCTTCGTCGCTGACATTTCCGTTGGCATCATAAAGATCGATTCCGTATTGCTTCTTGAATTCTTCAGGGTTCGCAGCGTAGTAACCATATATGGCGTTTAAAAGTGCAGATTTTCCGTAAGGTGAGTCGTCACCGACGTGGTATTGTCCATGCTCGCTGAGATACATGTCTACAACGAGCTGATCATAGTTAAGATCACCGTTTTCATCATACATCGGGAATCCAAATACCTTTTCAAACTCTTCGGGGTTGCCTTCAAACTCAGCAAAGATCATGTTTGCGGCAGCAATCCAGCCGCACCCGTTCTCTGAAATCTCTTCAAGAAGCTGCTGGATCTCATTATCGGTGAGGTTTTCATAGCCGGGATGCTCTCTTATGAAAACGTAAAGGTTATTGATTTTGCCCATGCCTGCTATATAGATCGGAACTGCGTCGGGGTGATTCTTGATATCATTTTGGTTACCACCGTAGGTTCCTTCATCGTCAAAGGCCTCAGATCCGTCCTTGGAGCTGTTTTCGGTGGGATTTAACGGATCGGAGACCGACTGATGTTCCTTCATATTTGCAACTATATTGTTTTCTGTATTTATATAGTTGTTTGCAATAATAGCAAGAGTGCTTCCAAGAGCCCGGGTGTTGTCGGACTGCCTGTTTGTGCTCTCTATAACTGTAGAAAGCGCCGGTTTCAACCTCCACAAGCTGGAATCAAGATCGTCCATGACAGAGGTAAGCTCTTTTGAATAACCTGAAAGAGCTGTCGACAACTCGTCTATTGTGCCGGCGTAGCCCTTTATGCTGTCTGGATTAACGCTAAATACTGTCATTTCTTTATACCCCTTCTTTGAAAATTGGCTCAGAAAGAGCCTTATCGTATCATATAGCCATTTTGGTGGCTTGATATAAAAGCATGACGAATGACATTTATAAACGGATGAATGACTTAAAATTTGCATTCAAAAAGCCATGGCGACGTGCCATGGCTTTTTCAACACTGATTGTTGTTCTTTTTATATCCCCGGTATTACTCCTCATCATCAGAAAGTGAAGTACTCTGGTGAACCATAACTTCCTTGTCATAGCATGCAAAGGCACCGTCCACAAGGGCCTTGTCGGGCTTCCTGGTGAAAAGAGATACTACAGGCACAATTACCAGGCCTGCGATCATGCAGAATGCTCCGGCGTTGATAGGTGACTGAAGAAGTGTCGGGAAGCTGCTTCTGAACAGCATATTGGCAAGCATTACAACTGTTGAGAATACAAAGCTGCACCATACACCAACCTTGGAAGTTCCTCTCCAGTAAAGTCCATAGAGGAACGGCGCAAGAAATGCTCCTGCAAGAGCGCCCCACGAAACACCCATGAGCTGGGCGATGAAGGTTACGTTCTGTCTGTACTGGATGATCGCTATGATAACTGAGATTGCAACGAATACCACGATCAGGAATCGCATGATAAACAGCTGCTTTTTCTCATCCATATTTTTAACAACATGACCCTTTAAAAGATCCAGTGTAAGGGTTGAGCTGCTGGTAAGTACCAGTGAAGAAAGTGTTGACATAGATGCTGATAAAACAAGCACCACAACAATTGCAATAAGTAAATCCGGAAGTCCCGAAAGCATTGCGGGGATAATGGAATCATATCCGCCTGAAGCAATATCCACTCTGTCTGAGAACAGTCTTCCGAAACCGCCCAGGAAGTAGCATCCGCCTGCAACTACGAAGGCAAAAAAGGTTGATACGATAGTTCCCTTAGAGATAGCCTTTTCACTCTTGATGGCATAGAACTTCTGTACCATCTGAGGAAGTCCCCAGGTACCAAGGGATGTCAGTATTACAACTCCAAGAAGGTTAACGGGGTCGGGGCCAAAGAAGGATGCAAACACACCCGGTGTAGTTGATACGGCATCATCGCTTATTCTGGCAAGTCCGTCAAGAGCTGCAAGGAATCCGCCCTGGCTGCTCAGTACCGAATAAACAACGGCGCAGATGCCCACCAGCATAATGATTCCCTGAATGAAATCGTTGATGGCGGTAGCCATGTAACCACCGGCAATTACATAAATTCCGGTAAGAACGGCCATAACAATTACACAGATAGAATAATCGATGTTAAAGGCCATTCCGAAAAGTCTTGAAAGACCGTTGTACAGCGAAGCTGTGTAGGGGATCAGGAAAATAAAGGTGATAATTGAAGCTGCGATCTTGAGCGACCTTCCGCCAAATCTTGCAGCAAAGAACTGTGGCATCGTGGCAGAGTCCAGATGCTGAGTCATGATACGGGTCCTTCTGCCGAGGATGACCCACGCCAGAAGTGAGCCTATAAGGGCGTTGCCTATTCCGACCCAGGTGGCTGCTATTCCGTATTTCCAGCCAAACTGACCGGCATAACCAACGAAGATAACTGCTGAGAAATAAGATGTTCCGTAGGCAAAGGCTGTAACCCAGGGACCGACTGATCGCCCTCCCAGCACAAAGCCGTTGACATCGGTTGAGTTCTTGCGGCAGATAAAGCCAATAATCAGCATCACCGCAAAGAACACCAGTAAAAGTAGTGCTTTGATAATCATAATTATACCCTCCAACATACATTAGTCCTTTAAACCGTAACGCTTTAAACCGTAAAAGTCAATTACTTTTTCGTATGTTGAAGGATATTAGTTTTAATCGTTTTTTTGTTGTTATGAACTTGTTTCAGCTCTTGATCATTATGGTTATGGCCTTGTTTACCACAGAGATGTCGGCCTCCTTATAGGAGCCGCCAAACTCACCGTCAAGAGTCCATTCGGTGTTATTGTCAGAAACAAATCTGGCGCTGTGCACCTGCCGGAAGGTAATGTAAGGATTTCCGGGGGCTCTCGTTGCCAGAGATGAGATTATGGCATTAAACTCAGCCAGATTCTTGGGCGCCCTGATGAGCATCAGCTCCATCTTGCCGTCATCCTGATGGATGTCCGTATCTCCGAAGAGATTCATTCCTCCCACAGAGGCAGAATTACTGATGGAACCAAATACATAATCGCCTTCCTCAGCTATCCCATCCGCCTCAATTTTCATGTGGCAGCTGTAGCCTATATTCTGAGGAAGCTCTGCGATGGCTCCGATCACGTAGGCTGCATAGCCCAGTACGTTTTTAAGTTCCTGATCCGTTGCGTAGCTGACCTTGGAAAAAGCTCCAAAAGCCGCCACGTAATTAAAGTAGCGGTCGTTAAGCTTGCCAACGTCATATGCAAAAGGCGTTCCCTTGGTAGCAATCCTGATTGCCTTGGCCCTGACGGGTGGAATCCCAAGGCCCTTGGCAAAATCATTGGTGCTCCCGGAAGGAACATAGGATAACAGCGGCTTATTCTCCATATCCATGATGGCGTTCATCACGTGATTAAGTGTGCCGTCTCCCCCACTGCAGATAACTCTCTCAATTTTTCCGTCATAGCGCGCAAGAATCTTCTCGGAGGAAAAAGAGGTACCGGGGATAATCGGATAGACTATAGGCTCAAAGCCCTGCTCCGCAAGCCCGGTCACAATGTCGATAAGGTCGTTTCCCGCCTTGCCCATTCCTGCAGTTTTATTTATTAGAACCAGTGCTTTTTTCTTTCCGGTCATAATTTGGTTCCTGCCATTTTCAAAATGTTGATGTTCTACTATCAGGCTTTTTTCTTATAGGTCCTGTAGGTATAAGTGATGTCAAAATATACCTGCTCATCGCTCTCATCTACCAGCTCCCACTCAGGCAACTTGTCAAGGTTGGGGAAAAAGGAATCGGCGTCATATTCTTTGTCGATAAATGTGACAATGCATGTGTCGCAATCATCCAGAAATTCCTTGTATACGCTCTCGCCTCCGATAATGAAAACGCTGTCCTTGTCATCGTCCCTGACCATATCAAGGAGCTCCTGCTTGTTATGAGCAACTTCAGCATTCTTTACCTGAAAGTCCTTCTTGGTAGAGAGAATGATATTGCGTCTTCCGGGCAGTACTACTTGCTGCGGAAAGGTTTCAAGGGTCTTTCTGCCATACACAATGGTCCCGCCCATGGTGATATTCCTAAAATTCTTCTGATCCGCCGGTATACTCACCAGAAGCTGTCCTTTATTTCCAATAGCCCAATTACTGTCAACGGCCACAATTGCCTGCATAAATGAATCCTCCATGAAATATATATGTATATCAATTGTATTTTTATAGATGTCAGGCATCCCGGGGCAGGAATTTTGCATAGGCAATTGTGGGCCTTTGCGAGCGGCCGGTCCTTGCTTTATGGGATACAGTTTACTGTATCCCGGAAAGCTAGTACCGCTGCCAGCGAGGACAGAGCGCAAGCGTGCCCACGATGACTATGAAAAATTCCTGCCCCGGGATGCCGTCCCCTTATTCATATCGCAATAGGAATATCCTTCAGCTGCTCGCCTGCAACTTCGTAGCCCTCAAGGGATACATCGTCACGTGTGAACTTGTAGAAATCCTTTACATCCGGGTTCAGGTGGAACTTAGGCGCAGGAAGAGGCTTCCTCTCGATAAGCTCCTTGATAAGCGGAACATGCCTGTCGTAAATATGCGCATCTGCGATCACATGCACCAACTCACCCACATTCATGTCGCACACCTGCGCGATCATGTGGACCAGAACAGCGTACTGAACCACATTCCAGTTGTTGGCAGCCAGCACATCCTGTGACCTCTGATTCAGGATCGCATTAAGCGTAAGCCTGTCCTCTCCCGGCTTCTGAGTCACATTGTAAGTCACGCTGTAAGCACAGGGATACAAATGCATCTCGTGAAGATCTGAGAACACATACGTATTTGTCATGATACGCCTTGAGAAAGGATTGTTCTTAAGGTCATAGATGACCCTGTCCATCTGGTCGAACTCTCCCTCCTTATAAAGGCTCTTTTGCCCAATCTGATAACCGTAGGCCTTTCCGATGGAACCTGTCTCATCGGCCCACTCATCCCAGATATGACTGTTAAGATCATGAATGTTGTTGCTCTTCTTCTGATAAATCCAGAGCACCTCGTCGGTGGCACTCTTAAGCGCGGTCTTTCTGAGAGTCATGATAGGAAACTCTTTGGAAAGATCGTACCTGTTTACCACACCGAACTTCTTGATGGTATAAGCCGGCTCCCCGTCAGGCCAGTGAGGTCTTACCTTCTCTCCCTCCGTCGATGTGCCGTTATCCAGGATATCCCTGCACATATCGATGAATATCTCGTCTGCTCTTGCCATACTGCTCCTCCCCTTCTTATTTACTCCACTTATCGCAGAGCGAATTGATCTGATCTGCAAACTTTGCTTTGTCCTTATTGGAAATGCCCTCAGACTTGGCAATGATACCCATGAGGCGGGCACCTGCTGCCTTAAGGCGTGCATAAACATCGGAAACAAGTGTGGATTCCTTCTTCTTGATAGGAATCGGAACTCCCTCTCTGATAAATGTTCCCGAAATGATATCAAACTCAGTTCCGCTGTAAGGCGCGTAGGTATTAAAACCATGCTCTTCCGAAAGACACTGGGCAAATGATGTGCACACACTGTCTTCGCCGTGGACTACGAATACCCTCCTGGGTCTTGACTTAAAGCCCTCTACCCATTCTATGAGGCCGTTTTTGTCGGCATGACCCGACAGTCCATCCAGCTTTTTGATATCGGCGCGAACGTCGATAGTCTCTCCAAAGAGCTTTACCTGGTCCACTCCGTCAACTATAGCTCGTCCCGTGGTTCCTACGGACTGATAACCCACAAACAAAATGGTACACTCCGGCCTCCACAGGTTGTGCTTCAGGTGATGCCTGATTCTTCCGGCCTCACACATACCCGACGCCGAGATGATGACCTTGGGCTCCGGATCTTCATTTATAGCCCTGGACTCCTCGGTTGTAATAGCCAGATTCAGTCCCGGGAAAAGAATCGGATTAATGCGCTGCTTTATCAGTTCAATGGCCTCTTCGTCGTAGCACTCGTACTGATTCTGCTGGAATATCTCCGTGGCCTCCACAGCCAGCGGGCTGTCCACATATACAGGGAATCTGGGGTTGCTGGTAACAAGGCCTTCCTTCTTGATTGTTCTTATAAAATAGAGTATCTCCTGAGTTCTTCCAACGGCAAAAGAGGGAATGACAACATTTCCTCCTCTGGCAAAGGTTTCATCCAGGATCTTGGCCAGGTCCTTTACATAATCCGGCCTGGTATCGGAATGAAGTCTGTCACCGTAGGTGGATTCCATGATAACATAATCGGCTTCGTCCGTAGTCTGCGGATCGCGGATTAGGGGTTGGTCCTTGTTGCCGATATCCCCTGAGAATACCAGCTTCTTGGTGACATTCTTCTCAGTGAGCCACACCTCGATACTGGCTGAACCCAGAAGGTGGCCGATATCCGTAAAGCGTATCCTGATACCTTCGCATACCTCTATTTCTTTTGCATAGGGACAAGGAATGAAATTCTTGATGGTGTTCTCCGCATCCTCCATGGTGTAGGCGGGTTCAACCATTGCGATGTCCTTGTTCCTCTTGCCCTTTCGGTTGCGCCACTCTGCTTCCTGCATCTGAATGTGGGCGCAGTCGCGGAGCATAATGTTACACAGATCTGCTGTCGCATCTGTTGAGTAAATCTTGCCTCTAAAGCCCTTGGCATAAAGAAGCGGAAGATTACCGGAATGATCCACGTGAGCATGCGTTAAAAAGACATAGTCGATTTCCGGTGCAGAAACGGGAAGCGGCACATTTTCAAAGTAGTCCTTGCCCTGCTCCATACCGCAATCAACCAATATGTGCTTGCCTGCGCATTCGATGAAGTGACAGCTCCCTGTAACCTCATGATCGGCACCTATGAACTGTAGTCTCATATAGTATACGCTCCTGTATTATTATGATAAAAACCTTGCGACACCGGGGCGCATCTGCGCCTTGTCTGTCATACTTTAAGTATATCACAATACCAGTTTGTTCAATTGAATCGGTTTTTGGTTTTTGTCGCTATTCTCAGATAAATAAAGATACAGAAACACGGCCGGCCCCGGGCATACTCCGGGACAAGCCGTGTTATTTCATCTTATTAAAAAGCTGTCGGTTATTTAAGCATACACTCCTAAACCGGGATGATCAATTGATACAGTGTTGCCATTTCTTCTGATATCTTACAGAACGTCACTTGTAAAATGAATATCAAGTGAGCTGCCGAGAACGTCCGGTTTTACAGGGAGTATATTTATCGGTCCATTCCAGGGACTAACAGGCTTAAGCTCAATGGGACCATACCAGGGTGTTACAGGCTTAAGCTCAATGGGACCAAACCATGGCTTGGGTCTTACAGGCTGAATCTCGATGGGATCAAGCCAAGGATGAGGTGTTACAGGCTTAAGCTCGATGGGACCAAACCAAGGATGAGGTGTTACAGGCTCAAGCTCGATCGGGCCAAGCCATGGTCTTGGTTCGGGAATTACATCAATGGGGCCGATCCATGGCTTCGGCACGGGACGCCAGTCTATAGGAAGAAGGCCGGGGCCAATTGGCCTCCATGGATTTTCGGGTACTCCGGGCCAAATGGGAAGAAGGCCGGGTTCAAGGCCGATTCCGGGCTCCCAAGGCTCAATCTTAGGCATGGGCTCCCAAGGCAAAGGACGCTCAGGGAACCAAGGGAGAATCTCACCAAAGCCGGGCTTAACCGGTCCGCTGGGTCCGCCGGGTCTGATCAGGCCAAATCCCGGATATGGTTCTAACTCAACGTCAATAACATCTGAGGCGTAGTAAGCTTCCTCTACCACCTGCTCCGGTGCTCCATTTCCGCCGTTTGAATGGCCTGAGCCGCCACCTGCGCCTGCTCCGGCACCTTCACCTGCACTTGCTCCGGCACCTGCTCCATTACCACCCTGTGAGTGGCCTGTTCCGGCTCCTGCGCCTGCTCCGGCTCCGTTACCACCCTTGGAATGTCCTGTGAGGAAGGTCTTAGGATTGTCAACGACTGTCCTTATATCCTCTTCTGTAGCGACATACCCCGTAACTGCAGAATTAAGAACAAGGCCTAATGCTGCAACCTGTGAATGATGCCTCTCAACATTTACAAGAATCGTTTCAAGGACCTGAATTATTGTTGAATAAGCTCCGCCGCTCCCCCAGGCGTCGCTGTCTATTACTTCCCTGAGTTGACCCTTGCATTCCAAGATATTGTCGGAACAAGTATTAAGGGTCGAAACCTGCTGCTTTACTGCGTCTGTTGAAATACTAAACTGCGCCATATAAAGAATCTACCTTTCTCAATTATTCTAAAAACTGTTGATATCATACTACCTTGAATCAGACAATTAAGGTGAGTTTTCTGACGAATGATACTTAAAATGTGACGAATGACATCTTTTGGCTGACCGGCGACCAGCGCGACCACTGCCTACAGATTAAAAAGTGGAAAAATAGCTTAAACTCTGCTAGAATGGAAATAATCGATTTTTAAAGGAGATTATGAAAATGCATTTTACAGAATATGGTAAGAGACTTATCGCCTCAGTCCTTTGCATTTCTATGGTGATGTCAGTAACAGCTTGTTCATCAACAGGGAATGCGCCTGAGGAGACCAACACCGGCGTTTCAGAAGAGCCGATAGACGAGACAACACAGGATCAGCAGCAGGAACAGGAGCCCGAGGAGGTTATCGATGCCGAATCTTATGTTCTTCCGGAGGGCATGTACTTCAGCGAGCTTACA